>JAESFZ010000257.1_pt1 | contig 39966 bp, 39 predicted proteins | sample 9269561 | NCBI WGS metagenome assembly JAESFZ01 (sample SAMN14515552, study PRJNA621657) | algae metagenome | isolation source: Tildeniella nuda ZEHNDER 1965/U140 and co-occurring heterotrophs from wet... | place: Switzerland: Stansstaad, Zurih | collected 1965-01-01
GGCGGGGGGGGGGGGGGCCCCCCCGGCGCCGTTGCCCCTCCACCCTGCTGCGCAGGGTCCCCCTCCCCGTCCCGGGGAGGATGGAACTTCACCGGCCCGGAACCCATTTGCTTGCCATGAAGAAATCGCTCGGCGCCTGGGTCCAGCCCTTCCCCGAAGGCATCTACGTCAAGCCGGGCGATTTCTGGATCGATCCGGCGAACCCCAAGCCGCGCGCGCTGATCACCCACGGCCATGCCGACCATGCGCGCGGCGGCCACGGCAAGGTGATGGCGACCCCCGAGACGCTCGCGATCATGGGGGTGCGCTACGGCGAGCAGGCGGGCGCGCAGGCGGCGCACTATGGCGAGCTGCTGAAGGTCGGCGACGTCGAGGTCAGCTTCGTGCCCGCCGGGCATGTGCTCGGCTCGGCGCAGATCGTCATGGAGCATAAGGGCGAGCGCGTCGTCGTCTCGGGCGACTACAAGCGCCGCCCCGACCCGACCTGCCCGCCCTTCCAGCCGGTGCCGTGCGACGTCTTCGTCACCGAGGCGACCTTCGGCCTCCCCGTGTTCCGCCACCCCGATACCTCCGACGAGATCGTGAAGATCCTCGAGGCGCTGCGCGACAATCCCGCGCGCTGCGTGCTGGTCGGCGCCTATGCGCTCGGCAAGGCGCAGCGGGTGATCGCCAGCCTGCGCGCCCTCGACTATCACGCGCCGATCTACATCCACGGCGCGATGCAGCGGCTCTGCGACCTCTACGTCGAACATGGCGTCGATCTCGGCGAGCTTCGCCCCGCCACCGGCCTCAAGCCCGCCGACCTGACGGGCAGCATCATCGTCGCGCCGCCCTCGGCCTTGAACGACCGCTGGTCGCGCCGGCTGCCCGACCCGATCACCGCCATGGCGTCGGGCTGGATGCGGGTGCGGCAGCGCGCCCGGCAGAAGAATGTCGAGCTGCCGCTGATCATCTCCGACCATGCCGACTGGGACGAGCTCACCTCGACCTGCCTCGAGCTCGGCCCGCAGGAAGTCTGGGTGACGCACGGCCGCGAGGACGCGCTGATCCACTGGTGCGCCACCCGGCAGATCAAGGCGCGCGAGCTGCACCTCATCGGACGCGAGGACGACGACGATTAGCGCACTCGGCGCGCTAGAAGATCATGTCGAGCAGCCCGAACACCATCGCCAGCGCGACGACGATGACGAGGACGACGAGGCAACCGATGGCTCTGAACATGTTTGGCTCCTTTAGGAAGCCAACCGCGTCCAACGCCCATCGTTCCAATCGCAGCTATTTGTACATGCCCTCGCGCAGGTTGATGCCATATTCGATCCACGCCTTGAGCGCGGCGAGCATCTGCGACCAGCCCATGCAATTGCCGTAGGAACCGGCGAGGCCGGCCTCGGTTTCGCGCCAGCCGCCTTCGGTGATGGTCACCAGCGTGCGCGTATCGCCGTCGATCGGCGCGAACTCGATCATGACCGTGGTGGAATAGCCGGCGTCGACGAGGGGCGCGCCCGTCTCGGTCACACCCTCATTGGCCTCCCAGCGCAGCACGATCTTCTCGTTGGGCACTACCTCGACGACCTCGACGGGAAAGGTCCCGGGGAAGTCGGCGAAGTCCCACATCACCGTCGCGCCCGTCTCCAGCCGCCCCTTGGCGCCGCCGGTCGTGAAGTAGTTGGACAGCTTGCCCGGATCGGCGATCGCCTCGAACACCTCCGCTACCGGCTTCGAGATATGCGCCGACACCTTGAACTTGAGTTCCATCGCGAAATTCCTTTGCCTGCGACTCAATCATGTTATATTCTTATAACATGTCAAGCGAGACAGCGGACGATCGTATTTTCAAGGCGTTAGCCGCGCCGACCCGGCGCGCCATTCTCGACGAATTGAAGAATCACCCGCAGACGACGGGCGCCCTGTGCGAAAAATTCGCCGCGCTCGATCGCTGTACGGTCATGCAGCATCTGAAGGTGCTGGAGGGCGCCGACCTGGTGATCGCCCGGCGCGAGGGCCGGGAGCGCTGGAATCATCTCAACCCGCTGCCGATCAAGCGCATCCACGAGCGCTGGATCGGCGCCTATGCGGCGCAGGCGGTCGATCTGCTGGGACGGTTGAAGGCGGACCTGGAGCGCTAGAAGAGGGTAAGCGCGAATCCGGCTGCGAATACGAGCGTCAGCGCCCAGGCCGAGATGTCATGACGAGACCGGATCATCCAACGCACTTCCGCTGCTGATACCGTATTTAACCGGTATCAGCGACGTTCGTTCCGGCGGGCTCGCGGGTGCGACGCTTAGAGCGTCACATGCCGCAGCAGCACCTCGACCAGCCGTTCGCAGCCCGCCTGATCGGTGACGTCGAAGCGCGCCGGCGTCGGGCTGTCGAGGTCGAGCACGCCCTTCACCTCGCCGTCGACGATGAGCGGCACCACCAGTTCGGCGGCCGAGGCGGTGTCGCAAGCGATGTGGCCGGGAAAGGCATGGACGTCGGCGACCAGCTGCGAGCGCTTCTCGGCCACCGCGGTGCCGCAGACGCCTTGGCCCACCGCGATGCGGACGCAGGCAGTGCGCCCTTGAAACGGGCCGAGCACCAGCTCGCCGTCCTTCATCAGGTAGAACCCCGCCCAGTTGAGATCGGGCAGCGACTGGAAGATCAGCGCCGCGGCGTTGGCGAGGTTGGCGACAAGGTCGCGCTCGCCGTGCAGCAGCCCGTCAAGCTGGCGCGGCAGCTCCTCGTAGAGTTCGGTCTTCGGGAGGTGGCGGAGGTCGGCCGTATCGAACATGGCGCCTTCCTAGAACAAGCGGCGCCGCGCGCCCAGAGGCGATCGGCGCCGCTTCCAGACCGGCGGCCGCTGCGATAGGATCGGCGCTTCCCCCCCCCAAGGAGACCAGCGATGACGCGACTGCTGCTGATCGGCGCCCTGGCGGGCCTGCTGCCCGTCGCCGGCGTGACCGCCCAGACCAGCCCGGCCCCGGCACCCGACACCTCGGGCGAGGAGATCATTTGCAAGAAGGAGCTGGAAACCGGCTCGCTCGTCCGCAAGCGGAAGCAGTGCCACACCCGCGCCGAATGGGAAAAGATCACCGAATCGCAGGTGCGCGGGACGCGGCGCATGGCCGACGAGATGATGGGCGGCATGAACTGCAATCCCGGGGCCCAGTCCTGCTGACCCGGCGGGGGCCGCCAGGCGGTCGTCGCCTGGCGGCCGGGCGAGCGTCGGCATTCCCCCCGGAATGGCCGGCCGCACGGGCGGTGCGCCGGTGCCGCCGATCGATGACGCAACGCTACTAGAAGCGACCGGCGCGACCGACCGACGCGCTAGAGGGCCCAGCCGGCCTTGAGGCGGGCTTCCTGCCAGCCGCGCAGCCAGTTCTCGCGGCGGGCGGCAGGCCAGTGGCGCACATGGTCGGTCGGCACCTGGGCGAAGAACGCCGCCCCGCCTTCTTGATAAGCGGTCATGATCGAGACTTTCGAACGAGCCGGCCAGGCAGGCCGGGAGCAGCGACACCCGCGCCGCGGGGGCGGCCGGCGCGGAACGACGCCTGTAGAACGGTGCGCCCGAATCGCGTGCAGACATTATCTGGTACAGATCTTGTCTGGCGATTGCCGTTCACCACCGGGTCTGATTACATAATCATTATCTTGATCTTATGTTCCGCCATCTCAACGATTATTTGCGGTCTCTCATTTTTATATTGATATATCTGCAGCCATATTGATGTTTATTTTCGATCTTGGCGCCACTGCGGTACCGATGTCTCTCGTCACCGGCGGGATGCCGCTGGCGGAACCCCGCCGCCTCCCCTATTCGTTGCACTCGCGATGCACGCCTTCTCGACGCTTCTCGACCGGCTGGTCTACACGCGCTCGCGCAACGCGAAGCTGCAGCTGATCGCCGACTATCTGAAGCGCACCCCCGATCCCGATCGCGGCTATGCGATGGCCGCGCTGACCGGCGATCTCGACCTGCCCGGCGTCAAGCCGGCGCTGATCCGCACGCTCGTCGAGGAGCGCGTCGACCCGGTGCTGTTCGCGATGAGCCGCGACTATGTCGGCGATTTCGCCGAGACCGCCTCGCTGCTCTGGGAAAAGCCGCTCGGCCTCGACGACGAGGATTTCGAGGACATCCGCCTCAAGGACGTCATCGAACGGCTGGCGACGCTCGGCCGCGCCGAGGCACCCGCGGCGATGGCCGATTTGCTCGACCGGCTCGACAGCGCCGGCCGCTATGCGCTGTTGAAGCTCGCCACCGGCGGGCTGCGGATCGGCGTCTCGGCACGGCTCGCCAAGACCGGCCTGGCGCAGGCCTTCGGGCTCGACGTCGATGCCGTCGAGGAGGTGTGGCACGGGCTCAAGCCGCCCTACGCCGAGCTGTTCGCCTGGGCGGAGGGGCGCGGCGAACAGCCGACGCAGGCCAACGTCCCGGTCTTCCGCCCGTTCATGCTGGCGCACCCGCTCGAGGAAGAGAGCATCGACCTCGCGGCCTATGCCGCCGAGTGGAAATGGGACGGCATCCGCGTCCAGCTCGTCCATGTCGCCGGCGAGACGCGGCTCTACAGCCGCGCCGGCGACGACATCACCCGCAGCTTCCCCGACGTCGCCGCCGACTTCCGAGTCCACGGCACGCTCGACGGCGAGCTGCTGGTGCGCGGCAGCGCGCAGGGCGGCGACGACCAGGGCGGCGGCGCCGCCTCGTTCAACGCGCTGCAGCAGCGGTTGGGTCGCAAGATCGTCTCGGCCAAGTCGCTCGAGGACTATCCCGCCTTCGTCCGCCTCTACGACATCCTGTTCGACGGCAGCGAGGATTTGCGCGCGCTCAGCTGGGAAGAGCGCCGTGCCCGGCTCGAAGCCTTCATCCCGCGGCTCCCGGCCGATCGCTTCGACGTCTCGACCTTGATCGAGGGCAAGAGCTTCGACGACCTGATGGAGCTGCGCATGCAGGCGCGCGACGCCGCGATCGAGGGGCTGATGCTCAAGCGCCGCGACAGCCCCTATGTCGCCGGGCGGCGCGCCGGCTTCTGGTACAAGTGGAAGCGCGACCCGCTGATCGCCGACTGCGTGATGATGTATGCGCAGCGCGGCCACGGGAAGCGCTCGTCCTACTACAGCGACTATACCTTCGGCGCCTGGACCGAGGCGGGCGAGCTGCTGCCGGTCGGCAAGGCCTACAGCGGCTTCACCGACGCCGAGCTGATGATGCTCGACCGCTTCGTGCGCAACCACACCGTCAACCGCTTCGGGCCGGTGCGCGAGGTGGAGAAGACGCTGGTGCTCGAGGTGGCGTTCGATTCGCTGCACGAATCGAAACGGCACAAGAGCGGTCTCGCGATGCGCTTCCCGCGGATCAGCCGGATCCGCACCGACAAGCCGGCGGCCGAAGCCGACACCATCGCCGGATTGCGCAAGCTGGTGACCTGAGCTCGCGCGCGTCGCCGGTCGAAACCGACCGACGGAGCCAGAAATGCGCCCGGGCGGTCGCCGGCGACGGTCGCTTGCGCAGCCTTGGCCTGCCTTCATCGTTTGATGAGGAGACCCCGCACGGCGCGCCTTCCCCCGGCACCGCGCGATCATCCCGTCCGCTGGCGTTCGTCGCCATCGGCGATCCGAGGAGTTCATCATATGACGAAGCTTGGCCTATCGCTCGCCGCCGGATCGGCACTTCTGATTGCCGGTTGCTCGACCTCCAACGAGACGTTGCGCGACGCAGGTCGCGGCGCGGCGATCGGCGCCGCCGGCGGCGCGCTCGTCGGCGCCGTGGTGCCGGGCGTCAGCGCCGTCGAAGGAGCCGCCGTCGGTGCGGCCGGCGGCGCGGCGGTCGGTGCGGCGACTTCCGACGACCGCCGCTACTACACCGACGCGAATGGCCGCCGCTATTATCTGAACAGCAGCGGGCAGCGCGTCTACCCGAACTAGACGGAGCATCGACGCCGGAGCGCTGCGCGATTTTGCGGCAGGCGGCTCCGGCGCATCCGCCGCCTGTCGCAGGAGCATGACATGAAACGCCACGGCGCGATGCCGCTCGCGGCTTTCGCGGGCCTTCTCCTGCTGGTCGCCTGCAACGAACAGACGCCGCAGGATGCCGCCGCCGCCAACATGGGCGGCGACCGCCGCGACGACGCTACCCCGCCGGGCGAGCTGCCGGCCGCCGTGCGCCCCGACGTTCCGGCGGACGGCACCGCGGCGTCCGCGGACGGCACCCCGGCGCCGCCCGTCGCGAGCGACGGCCGGCCGCCCGCCTTCGAGCGCGCGCCGCCGGAGATCGTGCCCGACGCCGCGCTCGAGCCTCCGCCGTCCTGAGCCGCCGGCGATCGCGTCGCCGGCGGGCCCGAGCGCCCGGCTTTCCGCTTCCCCCGCCAGCCGCTAGGCTGATGCCATGCTGTTCACCCCCCGCCTCGCGCTGCGCGCACCGCGCGTCGAAGATGCCGAGGCGCTCACCGCGATCAACCGGCTCGGCTGGCAGCAGGTCGGCAACCGGCTGCGCTCGCTCGACGACACGCGCGCGCAGATCGCCGCCGAGGCGGCGCGCGCGGCCGATGCCCCCGGCTGGTATCAATATGTCGTCGAACGGCGCGACGGCGGCCGGGTTATCGGCCATGTGGCGATCAATCTCGAAGGACCCGGACCGCGGCAGGCCGAGATCGGCTACGGGCTGCTGCCCGACAGCATGCGGCAGGGCTTCGCCGCTGAAGCGGTCGCCCGCGTGCTGAGCGAATTGTTCGGCCCGGCGCAGCTGCACCGGGTGGTGGCGATCGCCGCCGCCGCCAACGCGCCGTCGCGCCGGCTGCTCGAGCGATTGGGCTTCCGGCTCGAGGGCGAGACGATCGAGAGCTTCTTCCATCAGGCCGAGACGCGCTTCGTCGACGAAGCGGTCTATGCGCTGCTGGCGCGCGAATGGGCGGCGCGCTGACCCGCAACGAAAAGGGCCCCGGCGCGTGCGCCGGAGCCCTCGTTCGTTGCGAAGCGGCCGCGGCGGCTAGAAGCTGAAGCCGAGCGTCGCCTTGGCGCCGAAGTCCGACCACTCGCTCGACGTCGAGGCATAGCCGCCGGCGCCGATACGGAAGGCGCCCGTCACCAGCTCGAAGCCGCCGTCGACGTTGTAGCTGTCCTTGCCGAGGCGCGCGCCGGTGACGCCGAACGCCGTGCCGGTGCCGCCGAAGGTCGCCACCGTCGGCGCGCCGAGATCGCCCCAGGCGCGCTGGTAGGAGACGGCGAACTTCGGATTGAAGCTCAGGGTCGCCGACAGCGGCGCCGAGCCGCCGAAGCGCAAGCCGAGCGTCGCGAAATCGAGATCGCGCTTGGTCGCGGCGACGGCGAGCGCCGCGGGCGTGCCGGCTTCGGCGAGCGCGTCGGTCTTGGTACGGACGTGCGCGTAGCCGATGAACGGCGCGACCGTGAACGGTCCGTCGAGCAGGCTGTACGACAGTTCGCCGAAGCCCTGCGTGCTCTTGCCGTCGAAGCTCGACCGCGTGGCGCCGGCCAGGCCCGCGCTGGTGATGCTGCGCGTCGTGTCGACGTCGTGCCAGGTGTAGCTGCCGCCCAGCTGCGCGGTCAGCCGGCCGCCGGTCCAGCCGGCATACAGGCTGACGAGCTTGCTTTCGACATCGGCGGTGCTGGCGCGCGCCGCGACGTCGATCTCGCTGTCGACATAGCCGGCGGCGGCGCCGAGGCGCCAGCCGTCGCGGCCGAAGTCGATGCCCGACACCACGCCCTTGCGGTCGGCGTCGGCCTCGGCCTCGCCGCGGCGCGCGTTCGACTCGGCGCTGTTGAGCAGGCCGGTCGCCCAGACGCCGAAGCCGTCACCGCCCGCCGTCGCCCGGTCGAGCACCGCCTCGCGCACGCGCCGGCCCTCGTCGACGAGCACGGTCGGCACGCTCGAGAAGATCTCGCCCGACAGCTCGTTGAACGCCGCCTGGCCGGCGGCCGCGGTGGGAAGCAGGATGACGGCATTGAAGACCGGGTTGCCCGGGTTGCGCGCGTCGGCCGCGGTGGCCACCGCGAGCTGGTTCGGCGTCGTGGCGATCGCGCCGAAGCTCAGGTCGCGACGCGCCACCGTAAGGGTGACCCCCGTCGCGGTGTAGCCGAGCAGCGGCACGAACACTGCCGACGTGCTGGTGACGCCGGCGAACTGGCCGGTCACCGCCGAGGCGGTGAGGATATTGTAGGTGGTGGTCTTCGCGAAGCTCCCGGCCTCGGGCAGAACCGTGACGGTGCCGCCGGCCAGCGTGGCCGGGCCGGTCGCGACGACGCGGTCCGAGCGGCCGTCGGCGTTGATCTCGACTTCGTAGATCGAGTCGGCGGCGAAGCTGACCGGGCCCGCGACGTTGAGCGTGCCGATCGAGTTGCCCGGCGTCATCCGCCCGGCGCGGCCGATCGTGGCCGAGGCCACCCGCCCGGTGCCGCCGAGGCTGCCGCCGGCGTTGACGGTGACCGCCGAGGCGATGCTGCCGTTGACGGCGAGCGTGCCGCCGTTGACCGCGGTCGGACCGGTGTAGGTGTTCACCCCGGTCAGGTTGAGCGTGCCGGTGCCGGTCTTGGTGAGGCTGCCCGCACCGGTCAGATTGCCGGCGAAGCTGCTGTTCGTCGCCTGGTTCACGCTGAGCGAACCGCCGGCGATGTTGACGCTGGCCTGCGTGCTGGTGCCCGCCAGCTCGGCGACCACCTGCTGCGTGCCCGACAGGTCGAGCTGGCCGCTGCCCTCGACCGCCAGTTCGGTGGTCGCCGCGACCGGCGTCGACAGCCGCACCGAACCGCCGTTGATCGTCGTCGTGCCGGTGAAGGCGTAGCCGGTCCCGAAGGTCAGCTTGCCCGCGCCCTGCTTGATGATCGCGCCCGAGCCGGTCAGCGCGCCGTCGAACACATAGTCGTCCGAGCGCGCCACGACGAGCGTGCCGTTGTCGACGAGGCCGCCGGTGAAAGTGCCGGTCGTGCCGCCGTTGCCGATCTGGAAGGTGCCGCCGGCGTTGGTGACGACATTGCCGCCCTGCGTGCCGGTCAGGATCGCGGTGGTGCCGCCCTCGATGGCGATGGTGCCGCTGTTGGCGAGGCTGTTGGTGCCGTCGAGCGTGACGGTGCCCGCGCCGGTGAGCAGCACGTTGCCGGTGCCGGTGACCGTCGTCGTGCCGAAGGTCGATCCGGTGCCCGCCGCGGTGCTGCGCACCACCAGCGTGCCGTTGTCGACGATCGACGGGGTCGCAAGACCGAGGCCGGCGCCGGCGTTCGCCAGCTCGAGCGCGGCGCCCGCGGCGATCGTCGCGCGGTTGAAGGCGCTGCCGTTGGCCGGCGCCGCGGTCCAGTAGCCGCTCGCGACGTTGAGGCTGTCGAAGCCGGTGAAGCGCGCGATGGTCTGCGTCGCCGTTGCGGTATTGGCGGTACCCGCCAGCGTCGCGCTGTCGGTGCCGCCGCCGCCGGCGATCGCGCCGGTGACCGACGAGCCGGTGCCGAGCGTCACCGCGTCGTTGGTGGCGCCGAGCTGCACCGCGATGCCGGCGCTGCCGCCGGTGATCGTGCCGCTGTTGGCGAGCGTCGTCGTGCCCGAGGCGAGGATCGCCGCTCCCGCGCCGGTCGAGGCGACGGTCCCGAGGTTGGTGATCGCGTTGGTCGCGCCGACGGTGCTGATGCCGTTGACGCTGCCGCGCGCGACGCCGTTGGCGGCGACATTGATCGTCACCGCCGAGGGCGGGTCGATGAACAGGCCGGTGCCGCTCGCGGCGGACAGCGTGCCGTCGACGGTCGCGGTGATCGGGCCGCTCGCCGAGACGATGCGCACCGCGTCCGCGGTCGCGCCGGTTGTGGCGACGTTGCCGGTGGTGACGGTGAGCGCGCCGGTGCCGCCGGTGACATCGATGCCGTGAGCGTTGGCGCCCGACGTCGTCACGTTCTTGCTGACCAGCGTTACCGCATTGTTGTCGGCGGCGACGCGAATGCCGGTCGATCCGGCGCCCGCCGTCGTCACGGTGCCGCTGTTGGTGACCGAGATCGCCGCGGTGCTGGCGGCGGTGGCCGCGGTGCCGAAGGTGGTGATCGCGCGGCCGGCCTCGACGGTGATGCCGTCGGCATTGGCGCCGGCGGTCGAGACGGTGCCGCCGCTCGACACGGTGATCGCACCGCCCTGGCTGAGCGCAACGATACCGTCGGCGTAGCGCTGGTTGGCGGGCGCGGTGCTGCCGCCCACCGCGCGCGTCGTGCCGGTGGTGGTGACGTTGCCGGTGCTGGCGATGGCGAGCGCACCCGTCGTGCTGTAGCCGAGGATGCCGTAGCCGCCGTTGCCGACCACCGACACCGACCCGCTGGTGATGTTGCCCGTACCGCCGCCGACCGCCTGCACCTGGATGCCGAAGCTGTTGCCGGTGCCGGTGTAGGCGATGCTGCCGCTCTTGACCGTCGCGGCACCGGTGCCGCTGCCGATCACCGAAATGCCGATGCCCTGCAGCGAATTGGCGCTGGCGGGGTTGGTGGGCAGCGTCGCGGTCTGGACGATGGAGCCGCTGTCGACGCTCACCGCGCCCTGCGAGCTGGCCGAGATGCCGCCGCCGGTGCCGGTGATCGCCGTGCTGGCGACGCTGACGCCGTCGGTAGCCGCGCCGCCGAAATTCTGCGCGCTGATCGCGCTGCTGCCGGCCGCCTCGATCCGGTTGCTGATGACGGTGACGGCGCCGGCGCCATTGCCCGCGTTGATCGAGCCGCGCGTCATGGTGTCGCTCTTGACCGTGGTGGCGCCCGTACCTGCGGTGACGTTGATGCCGCCGCCGGTGATCGTCGCCGAATCGATAGCAGTCGTCGCCGCGCCGTTGGCCGTCCAGTTGATGCCGGTTCCGCCGCTCGTGCTGGCAAAGCTGATCGCGCCGCTCTTGATCGTTGCGTTGCCGGCGGTGGTGCCGCGGATGCCGACGCTGTTCGTCGACGCAGCATTGATCGCCGCCGAATCGATCGCGATCGCCCCGGTCGTACCGGCGGCCGCCACGTCGATACCGAACGAGTTCGCGCCGTTCAGGTTGATCGCGCCGCTTTTCACGGTCGCCCCGGCAGCGGCGCTGCCGCTGAGGCCGACCGAGATGCCGGTGGCGCTCTGCGCGGCGGTGACGGTGCCCGAATCGATGCTCGAGGTGCCGGCGTTGGCGTTGATCTGGATGCCCGCCTGATTGAGGCCGGCGAGATTGACCGCCGTCGACTTGATCGTCGAGGTCGCCGAGTTGGTGAAGATCGCCGCGCCGCCGGTCGCCTGCGAAGAAGTGAGCGAGGCGGTGCCGCTGGTGATGTCGACCGTCGTGCCCTGGCCGACGATGGCGTTGGCCGCGCTGACGCCGTTTGCCGTCGCGGTGGTGCTGGTGATCTTCACCGCGCCGCCGGCGCTGGTGTGGATGCCGCGCTGGCCGCCGTTGGTCTCGCCGGCGGTGATGGTGATCGCGCCGCCGGTGACGGCATGGATGCCGCGGCCCAGGGGGCTGGCGTTGCCGGTCGTGGAGCCGGCGTTGATCGTGATGTCGCCCGTCGTCGAGCGCGCGTCGATCGTGAACACGCCGCTGCCGCTCGATGTCGCGGTGTCGCTGGTGACGGCGATGGTGCCGGCGTTGCTGGTGACACCGATCGCGCTCGCGCCGACTCCCGTCGTGCTGGCGTTCTTGCTGGCGAGCGTGATCGCCCCATTGTCGCCTGCGATGCGGATGCCGGTCGAATTGGCGCCGGTCGTGGTGACGCTGCCCGTGCTGGTGACCGAGATCGCCGCGGTGCTGGGCGTGGTGACCGCCGTGCCGAAATTGGTCTGCGCGCGGCCGGCCTCGACGTTGATGCCGCGCGCGGTGGCGCCGCTCGTCGACACGGTGCCGCCGCTCGTCACGCTGATCGCGCCGCTCTGGCTGATCGCGTCGATGCCGTCGGCGTAGCGCTGGTTCTGCGGCAGCGTGCTGCCACCCGCGGCGCGCGTGGTGCCGGTGGTGGTGACATTGCCGGTGCTGTTGATCGTCAACGCGCCCGAGGTCGAGTAGCCGAGGATGCCGTAGCCGCCGTTGCCGACCACCGACACCGAGCCGCTGTTGATCGTGCCGGTGCCGCCGCCGACCGCCTGCAGCTGGATGCCGTAGGTGTTGCCGGTGCCGGTGAAGGCGACGCTGCCGCTCTTGATCGTCGCGGCGCCGGCGCCGCTGGCGTTCACCGAGATGCCGGCGCCCTGGAGCGAGTTGGCGCTCGCCGGATTGGTCGGCAGCGTCGCGGTCTGCACGATCGAGCCGCTGTCGACGCTCACCGCCCCCTGCGAGCTCGCCGAGATGCCGCCGCCGCTGCCGGTGATCGTCGTGCTGACCACGGTGACGCCGTCGGTCGCCGCGCCGCCGAAATTCGACGCGTTGATGATGCCGACGCCGGTGCCGGTGCCCTCGATCCTGGTGCTGGTGATGCTGATCGCGCCGGTGCCGCCCTGCACGTCGAGGCGGCCGCGCGTGATCGTGTCGCTCTTGACCGTCGTCGCGCCGCTCGCGGGGGTGACGCTGATGCCGCCGCCGGTGATGGTGCCCGAATCGATGCTGGTCGTGGCGCCGCCGGTGGCGGTCCAGGTGATACCGGTGCCGCCCGCCGCGTTGGCGAAGCTGATCGTGCCGCTCTTGATCGTCGAATTGCCCGCGGTCGTGCCGCGGATGCCGGTGCTGCTGGTGCTCGCGGCGTTGATCGTCGTCGAATCGACAGCGATCGCGCCCGTCGTGCCCGATGCCGCCACGTCGATACCGACCGAGTTGGCGCCGTTGAGATTGATCGTACCGCTCTTGACCGTGGCGCCGGCGCCGGTCGTCCCGCTCAGACCGACGACGATGCCGCTGGCGGCCTGCGCCGCCGTGATCGTGCCCGAGTCGATGCTCGAGCTGCCGGTGTTGGCGGTGATCTGGATGCCGGACTGGTTGAGGCCGGCGAGGTTGACCGTCGTCGATTTGACGGTCGACGTCCCCGAGTTGGTGAAGATTGCTGCCCCGCTGCTGCCGTTGGTGGCGGTGTTCGAGGCGGTACCGCTAACGATGTTGACGGTGGCGCCCTGGCCGACGATCGCGTTGGGCTGCGAAACGCCGTTCGCCGTGGCGGTGGTGCTGGTGATGTTGACGATCGTCGGGAAACCGCCGTTGTTGCCGCCGGTGAAGATACCGCGCTGCCCGCCGTGGGCCTCGCCGGCGGTGATGGTGATGGCGCCGTTGGCGTTGACGTGGATGCCGCGGCTCAACGCATTGTTGTTCGAGGTCGTCGTGCCCGAGGTGATACTGACGTTACCGGTCGTCGTGCGCGCATCGAGGCCGAAGATCACGTCGGCACCGCTGGCAGTGAGCGTGCCGCTGGTGATCGCGACGTTGCCCGCGCCGGTCACCTGGCCATAGATGCCCGAGCCCTGGGCGCCGCTGTTGTTGCTGACGTTGATGGCCGAGAAGTTGAGGGTGAGGTTGCCCGCCGTGGTGCGCGCATCGACGACCTGCGCGGTGTCGGTCAGCGTGTCGGTGCGCGTCGCCGAAAAGTCGCCGGTGCCGTTGAAGACCACCTTTTCGGCGTGCGCCGGCGTCGCCAGCGAGCAGCCGAGCGCGGTGCCCACCAGAACGACGGCCCGGAACGAAGACGTACGACGACCAGTGCCGCGAACGCGACTTACCAAATCAGACATGCAGAGAGCCCCTCGAGAATATAAGTTGTCCAGTCCTAGGGCCAGTGAGAGGAACTAGCAAATTCTTATTTTTTTTCAGTAGCTTCGCAGGACTCGAATAGGGTTGAAATGGCGGAAATCCGCCATTTCCGCATCGCAGTCTGCCTACTGGCGCTTTCGCCTGACACGGCGAATCGGCTTGCGCTAAGCTCGCCGGTGCATGTCCGCCGCCGACCTCGCCTTCGCGCTCATCCTCGTCTCGGGCGCGGTCCATGCCATCGTCAACGCCATCCTCAAGTCGGGCCGCGACAAGATGGCGGGGCGCGCGCTGATCGACGGTTCGAGCGCGATCTTCGCGCTGCCGATCGCCTTGCTGTCGCCGCTGCCGCACGGCGCCTGGGGGTGGCTGCTCGGCTCGGCGGCGATCCACCTCGTCTATCTCTATGCGCTGGTCCGCGCCTTCCAGGTGGCCGACTTCTCCGCCGCTTATCCGATCGCCCGCGGCACCGCGCCGGCGCTGACCGCGCTGCTCGCGGTGGCGCTGATGGACGAGGTGCCCGCGCCGCTCGAACTCGCCGGCATCGCCGCCATTTCGGCCGGCGTCCTGGCGATGAGCCTCGGTCGGCACATCACCCGCGCCGCGCTCGGCTGGTCGCTGCTGACCGGTGCCTGCATTGCCGCCTACACCGTGGTCGACGCGAACGGCGTGCGCGCCGCGCCGTCGGCGCTGAGCTACATCGGCTGGTCGTTCCTGCTGCTCGGCGCGGCGATCGCGTCGATGTTCGCGGGGCTCAGCGGCGCCGGCTTCGTCGCGACCGTCCGCGACCAGTGGAAGCCCGGGGTCATCGCCGGCGCGCTGTCGCTCGTCAGCTACGGCTGCGCGCTCGCCGCCTACCGCCTCGGCTCGACGGCGCCGCTGGCGGCGCTGCGCGAAACCAGCATCCTGTTCGCGACGCTGATCGCGGTGCTGTGGCTGAAGGAGACGGTCACGCCGGTGCGCGGCGCCGCGGCGATCGGGATCGCCGCGGGCGCCATGCTGATCCTGGCGGGGTAGCGCGCCGGGCCGGCGGTCAGTGCTTGGTCTGGGTCATCCGGTCGACCCAGGCGATGCCGATCGCCGAGGCGATGAAGGCCATGTGGATGATCGTCTGCCAGAGGATCGCGTCCTCGGTGATGCGGCCCGTCGGCTGCCCGAGCGCCCCGGCCTCGATGAAGGTACGCAGCAGGTGGATCGACGAGATGCCGATGATCGCCATCGCCAGCTTGACCTTGAGCACGCCGGCGTTGACGTGGCTGAGCCATTCGGGCTGGTCGGGGTGCCCCTTGAGGCCGAGCCGCGACACGAAGGTCTCGTAGCCGCCGACGATCACCATGACGAGCAGGTTGGAGATCATCACCACGTCGATCAGCCCGAGCACGACGAGCATGATCTGCTGCTCGGTGAACTCCCAGGCGTGCAGGATGAGATGCCACAGCTCCTTGAGGAACAGGAACACATAGACGCACTGGGCGGCGATCAGCCCGACATAGAGCGGGAGCTGCAGCCAGCGCGAGCTGAAGATCAGCAGCGGCAGCGGCCGCAGCCTGTGCGGCGCCGCGGGAGACGGGGTGTCAATCATAGCGCGCCTCCTAGTCGAGGCGTCGGCGGGGCGCAAATCGCGACGGCCGCCGCCCGGCGGGGGCGCGCGGTAGCGATGGCGAACGGCCGCCGCAACGGCCGTTCGATGCCCCCGTCAGCGCGCCGATCGCACCTCGATCGGCAGGCCGAGCGTCTTGAGGTCGGCCTCGATCTTCGCGCGGTCACCGACCACCACCCACACCAGCTGGTCGGGGTCGATATACTGCTTGATCGCCGCGTCGAACTGGGCGGCGGTCTGGGCGCGATAGCGGTCGGACAGCTTCTCCTGATAATCGTCGGGCCGGCCGTAGATCTTGTTGCGCTCGAGCGAGCTGAGCACGGCGGCGGCGGTCTCGTAGCTGCTGGGCAGGCTGCGGACGTTGCCCTGGACGACGCGGTTGAGCTCTTCGGGGGTGGTGAGCCGCGGGCCGCGATAGGCGCGCAGTTCGGCGATGATCTCCTTGATCGAGTCGGCGGTCTTGTCGGTCTGCACCGGCGCCTGGATCATGAAGGGCATCTGCTCGAGCGCCCCGCGCACATTGGTGTAGGCGCCGTAGGACCAGCCCTTGGTCTCGCGCAGATTGCTGTTGATGCGCGCGAGGAAGGAGCCGCCGAGCACCTCGTTGGCGGCGAGCAGCGTCAGCGGGTCGTCGCGGCCCGTCACCGGCAGCGGCGTGCCGCCCAGGATGAACGACTGCGGCGCGCCCGGCCGGTCGATGAGCACGATGCGGCTCGCGGCGGGCGGCGCAGCGGTGGTGAAGCGCTTGCTGCCCTTGGGCGCCGCCGGCGCGCGCCAGTCGCCGAACGCCCTTTCGAGCAGCGGCGTCACCTCGGCGAGGCTGGTGTCGCCGACCACGAAGATCGTCGCATTGTCGGGGCGCAGCCAGGTGGCGTGATAGGCGGCGAGATCGTCGCGCGTCGCGGCGCGGACGCCGTCGGGGGTGCCCGAGCCGGTGAGCGGCACGCCATAGGGATGGCCGGTGCCGTAGAGCAGCGGCGGCAGCACGCGCAGCGCCAGCGCCTGCGGCTGGTCGAGCTCGTTGTCGATCCGCGCCAGCGTGATGCCGCGCAGCCGTTCGATCTCGGCGGGCTGGAAGGTCGGGTTGCGCACGATGTCGGCCCACAGGTCGACCGACGGCGCGAGATTGACCTTCAGCGCCGACATCGCGACGCGCGAGGTATCGACGTCGCTGCCCATGCCGATCGAGGCGCCGAGCCGCTCGGCCTCCTCGGCGATCTGCAGCGCCGTGCGCCGCGTCGTACCCTCGTCGAGCAGCGACATGGTGAGGTTGCCGACGCCGGGCTTGGCGCGGCTGTCGGCGGCGATTCCGGCGTCGAAGGTCATCGACAGATTGACCACGGGCACCGTCGCGCGCCGCGCGAACACCAGCGGGATGCCGTTCGACAGCTGCGTGCGTTCGACGTCGGGAAAGTCGAGATCCTTGCCGGCGGTGACCGCCGGGAGCTTCGAGCGGTCGGCCCCCTGCGCGGCGGCCTGCGGCGATCCGTAGGGCAGCACCGTCAGCGCAAAGGCGCCGTCGTTGATCCAGCGGCGCGCGGCGGCCTGCACGCCGGCCGGCGTGGCGTCGGCATAGCGCTGCAGCTCGACCTTGTAGAAGCCGGGATCGCCGGCATAGAGCGCCCCTTCGGCGAGCGTCGCCGCCTTGCCGCCGAAGCCGCCGACCTGCTCGAGCCCGCGGATGGTCCCCGAAACCGCCCGCGTGGCGACGCGCGCCACCTCGTCGGCGGTCGGACCTTCGGCGAGAAACTGGTTCACCAGCTCATCGACGCGCGCATCGACCAGCTTGTGATCGACCCCCGGCGCGACGTCGGCCTCGAGCTGGAAGAAGCTCGCCGATTCATGCGCCTGCACATAGCCGCGAACGCCGGTCGCCAGCTTCTTGTCGCGGACGAGGTCGTTGTAGAAGCGCGAGCTGTTGCCGCCGGCGAGCACCGCCGCGGCGACGTCGAGCGACGGGGTGACGCTGTCGGTGCGCCCCGGCGCCACCCACACGCGATACACCCGGGCCTGCGCGACGCGGTCCTGCATGACCGCGCGCCGAACGTTCACATGTTCGGGGACGTTGTCCTTCATGCGCTTGATGGGCGGGCCGGCGGGGATGTCGCCGAAGTATTTCTCGACCAGCGGGCGCGCGGTCGCGGCGTCGATGTCGCCGGCGAGCACCAGCACGGCGTTGTTCGGCGTGTTCCAGGTCCGGAACCACTCCTTGACGTCGTCGAGGCTGGCGGCGGTCAGGTCGGCCATCGAGCCGATCGTCGAGTGGCGATAGCCATGCCCCTCGGGGAACAGCGCCTCGAGGATCTCATATTCGACCATGCCATAGGGCTGGTTGTCGCCCTGGCGCTTCTCGTTCTGGACGACGCCGCGCTGCTGGTCGAGGCTCTCCTTGTTGAGCGTGCCGAGCAGATGCCCCATGCGGTCCGATTCGAGGAACAGCACGAGGTCGAGCGCGCCGGTCGGCACCGTCTGGACATAGTTGGTGCGGTCGAACCAGGTCGAGCCGTTCATGCCGGTGGCGCCGGCATCCTCCAAGGGCTTGTCATAGTCCTTCACATGCTCCGAGCCCTCGAACATGAAATGTTCGAACAGATGCGCGAAGCCGGTCTTGCCGGGCGGCTCGTCCTTCGACCCGACATGATACCAGAGCGAGGTGGCGACGACCGGCACCTTGCGGTCGGTGTGGACGACGACGCGCAGCCCGTTCGCCAGCGTGAACTGCTCGTAGGGAATATCGACCGAGGCGACGAGTTCGGGGCTGGGGCCGGCGGTGGCGACGGCACGCGCATCGGCGCGCTTGTCCTTCTTCGCGGCGATCGCGGTGCTGCCGCTCGCCAGCATCGTTCCCGCCACCAGAATCGCCAGCCACGTTCGTGCCATTCGCAAACTCCCTGATCTCGCCGCCTTCATGCCAGATGGCATCCGGCGCCGCTACGGCCGGTACTCGCTTTCGACATGCGGCCGCAAGTCGTCCGCTTCGAACCATACCGGCTTATATTGCTGCCGAACGAACAGCGGCGCCTGGTCGGCATAATGTCTCGACTGCGGCCGCGTGCTCGCCGCGCCGAACTGGTGGATGCTGCGCGACGCGAGCCGGCCGTCGGCGAGCCATTCGACGTTCATGATGTAGCTGTCGCCGGTATAGCCGGTGAGCCGGCCGGTCGCCTCGTCGCGGTGCCAGTAGATGGCGCGCAGCGCGTCGGGGCCGCCGGCCACCGGCAGGCTGAGATCGCCGCGCTCGACGCGCAGCAGCGCCGACAGCGGCGGATCGAGACGGCCATGGTGCCGGCTGACGAAGTCGACGATGTCGGCGAGCTTCTCGGCCGGGTCGGGCATCGCCTGCATCCGGTAGGCGGTCCGCGCGCCGGCGGCGACGGCGAGCGCGGCGAGGCTGTCGGCGCGGCCCTGCCCGTCGAGATTCCAGTCCCACGACCGCAGCAGCGCCTGCGCGTCGCCGAACGTCGGATCCTTCACCGCGAGCAGCGACGCCATCCACGGGCCGACCCAGGACCGGCGGCTGTAGCCCTTGTCCATCTTGATCGCGTCGAGCTCGTCGCGGCTGATCGAGCCGTCGGCCTCGAACAGGTCGATCATCCGCACCGCGCGGTTGGTCATGTTGTGCTCGATGCCCAGCAGCGGCGAATAGGCATCGCGCTTGAGGTCGGCCGCCGGCGAGGTGGCGACGAACGGGCTGTTGTTGGCGTTGGCGACATAGCCCGGCGCCGGATTGACGAGATGCGGCGCCGCGTCGAACGGTTCGTAGCGCGTCCACAGCGCCGCCGAGGTGTCGCCCGGCAGCACGCCCTGCCAGTCGAAGCCGGCGCGACGTTTCGGGAAGCGCGCATTGTAGAACATGCCGATGTTGCCGGCGGCGTCGGCGTAGACGAAGTTGGTCGAGGCGACGCCCTGGCCGCGCATGATCGCGCGCCATTCGTCGAGGTTCTTCGCCTTGTTGAGCCGGTAATATTGCTCGACGTTCGAGGCGTCGCCGATCCCGGCATAGCGGATGGCGAAGGCGCCCAGATCATTGACGATCACCGGGCCGTGCACCGAGCGATGGAGCGTGCGCGGCACTGGCAAGGTGAACGGCCCCATCTTGACGCCCAGCCAGACCCGGCGCTGCTGCAGCGGCAGCCATTTGCCGTCGAACCGGTAGCTGTTCCCGTCCTCGGACAGTGCGAGCTTGTAGACGTCGATCAGGTCGGGCCGGTTGACGGTATTGCCCCAGCCGAGATGCCGGTTGTGGCCGAGCAGCGGGTAAGGCGCGCCGGGGAAATTGGCGCCGGCGAAGTCCCAGCCCTCCTCGCTGTGCACGACGAGTTCGTACCAGGCGACGCCGCCCTCCCACGGCTGGTGCGAGTTGATCACCAGCCGCGTCGCGCCGTCGGCCGAGCGCGACGGCGCCACCGCGAAGGCGTTCGACCCGCGCTCGCCGACGTCGGGCGCGTCGCGGTCGGGGAGCCGCCCCTCGACCAGCGCGCCGATGACGTTGTCGAGCCCGAAGAAGAAGGGCGCGCGCAGCGCGAAGCCCGCAACGACATCCTCGGCGGTCATCGGGAACAGCCGGGCGAGCTTCACCTCCTCGGGATGCTTCTCGGCATAGCGGCTGAAACCGGCGGCATAGGCGACGAGCAGCGCGCGCGTGTCGGCGCCGAGCGTCGGCATCTGCCGCTTCGCCACCGCCCGCGCGTCGGTCAGCTCGAGCGCGAAGTCGATCTTCGCGCCCTCCGCGCCGACCAGCGCGCCGCCGCGGCCGCGCACCGCGGCGAACACCTCCTGCAGCGTCGCGAAATCATCCTCGGCATGCGCGTAGCCGATGCCATAGGCGACGTCGGCGTCGGTCTTGCCGAAGATGTGCGGCACGCCCCAGCTGTCGCGGACGATGCGCACGTCGTAGCGGCGCGCGGGGTCGGCGGGCGGGGTCTCCGCAATGGCTCGCTCCCAGGTGGCGAGGCCGACGAGAACGAGGACCACCAGGGCGAGCAGCCCCAGCGCGATCTTCTTCCAGCGCTTCATCCCGCCCCCGCCTCTCGCTTTTGCTGTTATCGCGCAGCTACCGCTACCTCCGCGTCACCCGCAGCACCCGCCCCTTGTCGTCGTCGACCGTCAGCCAGATCGCCCCGTCGGGCGCCACCCGCACGTCGCGGATGCGCGCGGTCAGCTCGGGGAACAGCCGCGCCTGCCCCGCCACCTTGCCGCCCTCGACGTCGACGCGCCGGACCTGCTGGTGCGCCAGCGCGCCGACGATCAGGTCTCCGTTCCATTCGGGGAACATCGCGCCGCGATAGACGGCGAGCCCCGATGGCGCGATCGACGGCGTCCAGACGAGCTGCGCGTCGGCCATCCCCCTGTAGGTCCTGAACGGGCTGATGCCGGCGCCCGAATAGTCGCGGCCGTGCGTGGCGACCGGCCAGCCGTAATTGGCGCCGCGGCGGATGAGGTTCAGCTCGTCGCCGCCGCGCGGGCCATGTTCGTGCGACCACAGCGCGCCGGTCGCCGGGTCGAGCGCCAGACCCTGCGGGTTGCGGTGGCCGAGGCTCCAGATCTCGGGCCGCGCGCCCGCCTCGCCGACGAACGGATTGTCCGACGGGATCGAGCCGTCGGCGCGGATGCGGACGATCTTGCCGAACAGCTTGCCCTTGCGCTGCGCGTCCTCGCGATAGTCGAAACCGTCGCCGGTCGTCATCACCAGGCTGCCGTCGGGAAGCCAGGCCATCCGCCCGCCATAGTGGACCGGGGTGTCCTTCGTCGGCGCGACCTCGAAGATCACCTTCAGCCCGGTGAGCCGGTCGCCGTCGAGCCGCGCGCGCGCGATGCGCGTCGTGTTGGCGCCGGGGGTGCCCGACGCATAGGACAGGAAGATCAGCCGGTTGGCCGCGAAGTCGGGGTGCGGCAGCACGTCGAACAGCCCGCCCTGGCTGTGCGCATAGACCGCGGGCACGCCGGCGACCGCCGTCGGCTGGAGCCTGCCGCCGGCGATGACGCGCAGCCGGCCGGCGCGCTCGGTCACCAGCACGCGGCCGTCGGGCAGGAAGGCGACGCTCCACGGATGGTCGAGACCGGTCGCGATCGTGGCGATGCGGTGCGGCGGGGCCGTGGCCGGCGCGGACTGGGGCGCCGCCGCCATCAGCAGCGGCAGCATCGTCGCAGCGGCCAGAATGCGCTTGATCACGCTCGCCTCCCCCATTGTTTCGCGGCACTATCGCGTGACGCCGGTCCGACTGTAAAGCGGAGGCGCAAGGCGGGAGGTGCGAATGGGCAAGGGACGGATCTTCGGCGGCTTCGTCGCCGCGGTGCTGGCGACGCTGGTCATCGCGAGCCTGGTGCATACGCACTTCACGCTGCAGGGGCTGCGCGCGCTCGGCGTCGCGGTGTCGCCGGGCGACGCCTGGGCGATGGCGCGGGGCGATTTCAGCGGGCTCGGACCGGCGTTCGGCGCGGTGATCGCGCTGGCGCTGCTCATCGGTTTCGTCGTCGCCGCGCTGGTGCGCCGCGCGCTCCCCTGGCCGCGCCCGGTGGCCTACGGGCTCGGCGGCGGCGCCGCGCTGCTCGCCGCGCTGTGGCTGATGCACTGGTCGTTCGAGATCACCCCGATCGGCAGCGCGCGCAGCTGGGCCGGCTTCCTGTCGCTCGGCCTGGCCGGCGCGATCGGCGGCGTCCTGTTCGCGCTGATCTCGCGACCGCGGGCGGCGTAACATGTCGAAACGCGTGCTCTTCTATCGCTTTCACATCTGGCTCAGCTGGATCGTCGGCCTGCAGATCATCATCTGGATCGCGACCGGCCTGTTCATGGCGCTGTCGCCGATCGAGACGGTGCGCGGCGAGCATCTGGTCCGCAAGCCGGCGAGCGTCGACCTGCGGACCGCATCGATCCTGCCGGCGGCGACGGTGATCGCGCGCGAGACCAAGCCGGTCGAACGGCTGCTGCTCAAGACCTGGATGGGCCGGCCGACCTACGAGATCCACTATGCCGACGGTCGCGCCGCGATGGTCGACGCGGTCTCCGCCAAGCGCCTGACCCCGCTGACCCGCACCGCCGCCGAGATGGCGGCCTTTGCCGTCTATGCCGGCCCCGGCAACGACACGATCACCACCCGCGTCGATCCCGACAACATCCCGCTCGACTTCCGCCGCGACGAGCCGGCCTGGGCGGTGCGCTTCATCGGCGACGTCGTGCGCCGCGACGGCCCCGTCTTCTACGTCAGCGCCGAAACCGGCGAGGTGCTCGCGCGCCGCACGCCGCGCTGGCGGCTCTATGATTTCATGTGGGGCCTGCACATCATGGACTATGGCGGCCGCACCAACTTCAACACGCCGTGGCTGGCCGTCGTCAGCGCGCTGTCGCTGGTCTCGGTGCTCGCCGGCGGCGCGCTGCTGTTCGCGCGGCGGCGCTGGCGGCCGTGATGGATCGGAAGCGCGCCATCCTCCCCGGAGGATTTGATTCCCCGCTCTTGCGGTGCGAGGGGCGTCGATGACGGCGGCGAAGACCGTCTGGTCGGGGACCTATATCCAGGCGATCGTCGAGGGACGCTGGGAATATGTGAAGCGGGCGCGCGGCATCTCCGCCGCGGTGATCCTGGCGCTGACCGACGCCGACGAGGTGGTGCTCGTCGAGCAACCGCGCGTGCCGCTCGGGCGGCGCTGCCTCGAGCTTCCCGCCGGCCTCGTCGGCGACGAAAGCGAGGGCGAGGACGCGGCGGCCTCTGCCGAGCGCGAGCTCGAGGAAGAGACCGGCTTCGCGGCGCGCCACTGGGAGGAGCTCGGCGAGTTCGCCTCGTCGCCCGGCATGGTCGGCGAGACCTTCCGGCTGTTCCGCGCCACCGGCCTGACGCGCGTCGGCGCCGGCGGCGGCGTCGGCCACGAGGAGATCGTCACGCATGTCGTGAAGCTCGCCGACGTGCCGGCCTTCGTCGCGGCGCGGCGCGCCGACGGCTGCGCGATCGACGTCAAGCTGCTCGCGCTGTTGCCATATGCGTCGTGCCCCCGATCATGATAAGGCGCCCCGCATGACCGCGATGTCGCGACACCTCGGCGCCGCCAACGCACTGGCGCTGCTCGGCCCCTCGGCGCTGCTCGGCGGCGCGCTCGCCTTCCAGCATCTCGGCGGGCTCGCGCCGTGCGAGATGTGCTTCTGGCAGCGCTGGCCGCATCTGGCGGCGATCGGCCTCGGCCTCGTCGCGCTGCTGCTGCGCCGCCACCCGCTGCGGCGGACGCTGGTCGTCCTCGCCGGCCTCGCCATCCTCGTCGCCGCGGCGCTCGGGCTGTTCCATGCCGGCGTCGAGCAGCGCTGGTGGCAGGGACCGACCGCCTGCACCGCCGCGCCGGCGGCCGGCGGCGACATCTTCGCCGGGATGCTGACCGCGCCGGTGGTGCGCTGCGACGCGATTCCCTGGGAACTGTTCGGCCTGTCGCTCGCTGGCTGGAATGCGCTGCTGTCGGCGCTGATCGGAGGAGCCGTGCTATGGCTGGCGACCAAGCGCTGACGCGTCCGGCGCACATGCCCGGCGACGCGGCGCTCGACACCGACGCGATGATCCGCGTCGATCAGGCCGGCGAATATGGCGCGGCGCGCATCTACGCCGGCCAGCTCGCGGTGCTCGGCAACCGCCATCCGTTCGCGCGCGAGATCGCGCGGATGGCCGAACAGGAGCAGCGCCACCTCGACGTGTTCAACCGCCTCGTCGCGGCGCGGCGCGTGCGCCCGACGGCGTTGCAGCCGATCTGGCATGTCGCCGGCTTCGCATTGGGCGCCGCCACCGCGCTGATCGGCCCGCGCGCCGCGATGGCGTGCACCGTCGCGGTCGAGACCGAGATCGACCGCCACTATGGCGCGCAGCGCGAGGCGCTCGCCGACGGCGGCGACCCCGAGCTCGCCGCGCACATCGCCGACTTCCAGGCCGAGGAGCGCGAGCATCGCGCCACCGCGCTCGAGCATGAGGCGGAGAAGACTCCGCTCTATCCGCTGCTGTCGGCGGGCATCCGGGCGGCGTGCCGCCTCGCCATCCAGGCGTCGAAGCGGATCTAGGAAAGCCAGCCGGCGTCGCGGAGCGTCGGCACGCTGTTGCGCGCGACCGGGGCGGCAAGGCGGTTGCGCAGTCTGAGGCGGAGGTTCGGCTAATGGCTGTGCGTCGAGGGGCGCGTCAGGCTGGCGTGGATCGTCCGCACCAGCACGTCGGGCTTGATGAAGCCGGTGCCCCATTTCGCATCATAGGCCGCGCTCGGCTTGGCCGCGACGATCTGCTCGACGCTCTGCTTGGCGGCGATGCCGGCGCGGACCTTGCCGACGATCTCGGCGATCATCGCGCGATAGGCGGCGAGCTCGGCCTTGCCCGTCACCGGCCCGTGACCCGGGATATAGCGCGTCGCGTCGTTGCCCAGCTCGAGCGCCTTGGCATGCGCCGCGAGCAACCCGTCGAAGCTGCCGCCCGACGACAGGTCGACATAGGGATAACCGGCCGAGAAATAGGTGTCGCCCATGTGGATGACGTTCGCCCTGGTGAACTGCACCAGGCTGTCGCCGTCGGTATGCGCGTGGCCGACATGGACGGCGCGGATCGTGTCGCCGTTGATGTGGAAGCTGGTGCGGCTGTCGAAGGTGACGACCGGCAGCGCCGCCGCCGGCGACGGCGGCACCCGGCGCTGCATCGAGGCGATGAACTGTTCCGACGACATGCGCACGCGCACATTGTCGTGCGCGACGATCAGCGCCCCCGCCTTGCCGAGATTCTCGTTCCCGCCGGTGTGGTCGCCGTGCCAGTGCGTGTTGAGCACGAAGCGCACCGGCGTGTCCGACAGCTTCGCCAGCGCCGCCTGGATCTTCGGTGTCAGCGGCGCATATTGATCGTCGATGATGAAGGTGCCGTCGGGCCCGGTCGACACGCCGATGTTGCCGCCGGCCCCGAACAGCACATGCACCCCCGGCACCACCTGCTCGGTCCTGATCTCGACCGTCGCGAAATCCTGCGCCGCCGCCGGCGCCGCGGCCGCGGCGATCGCGGCGATCGCGGCGGCAATGAGCATCTTCATGGCATGTCCCTCCCCATGGGTTCGAGCCGATCGTTGATGAGCCGGCCGTCGCGCGTCAAGCGCGCGCGCATCTGCATCGGCCCGGCACGAAGCTGCGCCTCGAGCCGCGGCGCGCTCGCCTCCGAGACGAACAGCCGGCTCATCGCGGCGAGCGGCTGGCCGTCGGCGCCGAATTCGGGCGCGTAGGTCAGCGCGATGCGGCTGGCGACCGGATCGATGCGCGCCGGGCAGCTGCCGCCCTTGGGGATCGCGCGGACGTGCCTTCCCGCGTCCTCGAGGCAGAGATCGCAGCCGGCGTTGCGGCATAGATGCGCCGGCCCGGAGACGCTCCAGACGTAGCGGAAGGTGACGAAGCGGCCGCGCAGCGGATCGCGCGGGTCGTAGCCGGCAACGGGGATGCGCCATTCGCTGGCGCCGCGCGCACCCGTTTCCTGCAGCGCGATGCCGGCGGCGAGGCCGGCGAGCGGCAGCAGCAGCGCCGCGGCGAGGACCGCGCGCTTCACGCCCTTTCCTTCTGGCGTCGCATGATCTTCGCCCAGACGAGCGTCAGCGCGATCAGCAGAACGCCGCCGACGATCAGCCCGAAGCCCGTGTACGCCAGCCCGCCGAACAATTCGACGTAGACGATGAACAGCCGCACCGCGATCATGCCGATGGCGATGCCGAACAGCACGCGCCAGCCGCCGTCGTGCGCCACCTTGGCGATCGCGCCCCACATCGCGAAGAAGGCGAACGCCCCGAACAGCCGCGCGCCGAGCGTGTCGCCGTGCGGCACGGCGGCGGCGAGCAAGGTCGCGAGCGCCGCGGCGACGAGCGCGGTGCGGACGACGAGCGCCGGCCCACGCCCCAGCCGCCCGGCCAGCACCACCGCCGCCGCCGTCACCAGCAGCGCCAGCGGCAGCCGGATCGCCAGCGAGCCGGCGTCGCTCGGCGACACCTCGACCGCCCAGGCGAAATGCGCGAGGCTGGCGCCGCCGAGCAGCAGCGCCATGCCGGCCTCGCGCGCGCCGGTGGCGAAGGCGGCGCTGCCGAACAGCAGCGAGGCGAGGATCAGTGCGGGCGGCAGCGCGGCGGGCAGATTGTCGGCGGCGATCGCCAGCAGCCGGTTCGACAGACCGCTGTCGGCGGCGAAGGCGAGCGCCAGGACCGCGAGCAGCCCCGCCCAGCCATAGGCGGTGAGCCGCGTCCGGCCGGCGAGCAGGATCGCCGGGGTGATGAGCAGCGCCCACCAGGCGAGCGCCGCCCAGACCGGCGACGTCACCTGATACACCTGCCCCTGCAGCGCGATGCCGGCGAGCACCAGCGCCGCCAGCACGAACAGCGCCGCTTCGCCGAGCCAGAGGCGCCCCTGCCTGAGCGCCTGCCACACGACCGCGGCGGCCGCGGCGGTCATCGCGAGATGGACGCCGAGCTTGACGCCGACCGGGATCATGTCCCAGCCGGCGGCGACGACGAGGATGATGCCGAGCGCCAGCGCGAACAGCCCGATGCCGACCGTCGCCCACAGCGCGATCGGTCGCGACGCGGCCGCCTCATGCGCGCGGATCGCCGCGGCGGTGCCGGCGTCGATCAGCGCGGCGGCCTGCCATTCGTCGAGCTTGCGGTCGAGCGCCATGCCGGGCTTATCGGCGCTGAGGTGCGCACGGGCAAGGGTGGTCACTCGCGCTCTGCCTCATCCAGCTCGTCATTCCGGCGAAAGCCGGAACCCAGGAGGCCGGATTCCTGGGTTCCGGCTTTCGCCGGAATGACGACACTTACTGGTGAAGGCGGCCGCTTCGCGACCGACCTACTCGGTCAGCTCGTCCCAGGCATTTTTGAGCTTGGTGAAGAAGCCGCGCGACTTGGGGCAATTGTTCTCGCTGCCCTCGAGATGCTGGAATTCCTCGAGCAACTCGCGCTGGCGCGCCGACAGCCGAACCGGGGTCTCGACCTCGATCTGCACGACGAGGTCGCCGAAGCCGCCATGGTTGAGCGCCGGCATGCCCTTGCCGCGGACGCGGAACTGCTTGCCCGACTGCGTGCCGGCGGGAATCTTGATCGTGCAGCCCTTGCGGTCGAGACAGGGCACCTCGATCTCGCCGCCGAGCGCGGCGGTGGTGATCGAGATCGGCGCCTGCGCATAGAGCGTGGTGCCGTCGCGCTTGAACAGCTCGTGCGACCGGAGGTGGACGAAGATGTAGAGGTCGCCCGCCGGGCCGTTGCGGAAGCCCGCCTCGCCCTCGCCCGACACGCGGATGCGCGTGCCCTCGTCGACGCCCGCAGGCACCTTCACCTGCAGATTCTTGCGCCGTTCGACGCGGCCGGTGCCGAGGCAGGGCTCGCACGGATCGGCGATGATCTGGCCGACGCCGCGGCAGCCCGGGCAGGTGCGCTCGACGACGAAGAAGCCCTGCTGCATGCGCACCTGCCCCGCGCCGTGGCAGGTGCCGCAGGTCTGCACCTGCGCGCCGGGCTCGGCGCCGGTGCCGCCGCATTTGTCGCAGCCGGCCGAGACCTCGATCTCGAGGTCGGCGGTCTTGCCGGTGAACGCCTCCTCGAAGCTCAGCTCGAGGTCGTAGCGCAGGTCGGCGCCGCGCATCGCCGCCGAGCGCTGCTGCTGGCCACGACCGCGGCCGGTGAACTCGCCGAAGATGTTGTCGAAGATGTCGGAGAAGGCGCCGAAGTCGCCCGGGCCCGCGCCGCCCGCGCCGCCGTTCTGGAACGCCGCCTTGCCGTAGCGGTCGTAGGCGGCCCGCTTCTGCGGGTCCTTCAGGCAGTCATAGGCTTCGTTGATCGCCTTGAACTTGGCTTCCGATTCGCCGCAGCCGGGGTTGCGGTCGGGGTGGAATTTCATCGCCAGGCTGCGGTAGGCGGTCTTGATCGTCCGGTCGTCGGCACCCTTCTGGACACCCAGCAGTTCGTAATAGTCCGCCTCGATCATGCGCCGGCCCCCGGTACGCCCGTCAACAGAAAGAGGCGCGGCCCCCGCATCACGAAGGCCGCGCCCATCGACTTACTTCTTGTCGTTCTCGTCGACTTCCGAGAATTCGGCGTCGACCACGTCGTCATTGGCATTGCCCGTCGGCGCGCCGTCGGTCGCACCGGCGTCGCCGCCGCCGCTCGCCGACGCCTGCTCGGCCTTGTAGATTTCCTCGCCGAGCTTCATCGCCACCGCGCCGAGCGCCTGCGTCTTGGCCTGCAGCTGCGCCGCGTCGCCGCTGTCGAGCACGCCCTTCAGGTCGGCGACCGCCGCCTCGATCTCGTTTTTCAGATCGCCCGAGAGCTTGTCGCCATGCTCGGCGAGCTGGCGCTCGGTCGAATGGACGAGGCTGTCGGCCTGGTTGCGCGCCTCGGCGACTTCGCGACGCTTCTTGTCCTCGTCGGCGAAGGCCTCGGCGTCCTTGACCATCTTCTCGATGTCGGCGTCCGACAGGCCGCCCGAGGCCTGGATGCGGATCTGCTGCTCCTTGCCGGTGCCCTTGTCCTTGGCCGACACGTTGACGATGCCGTTGGCGTCGATGTCGAAGGTGACCTCGATCTGCGGCACGCCGCGCGGCGCCGGCGGGATGCCGAGCAGGTCGAACTGGCCGAGCATCTTGTTGTCGGCCGCCATCTCGCGCTCGCCCTGGAAGACTCGGATCGTCACCGCATTCTGGTTGTCGTCGGCGGTCGAGTAGACCTGGCTCTTCTTGGTCGGGATCGTGGTGTTGCGGTCGATCATCCGGGTGAACACGCCACCCAGCGTCTCGATGCCGAGCGACAGCGGCGTCACGTCGAGCAGCAGCACGTCCTTGACGTCGCCCTGGAGGACGCCGCCCTGGATCGCCGCGCCCATCGCCACCACCTCGTCGGGGTTGACGCTGGTGTTCGGCTCCTTGCCGCCGAAAATCTCCTTCACGAACTGGCGGACGCGCGGCATGCGGCTCATGCCGCCGACGAGGATGACCTCGTCGATCGCGTCGGCCTTGGTGCCCGCCTCGTTCATCGCGTCGATGCACGGCTTGCGGGTGCGCTCGATGAGGTCGATGACCAGCTTCTCGAGGTCGGCGCGGCTGATCGTCTTGACCAGGTGCTTCGGCCCGGTGGCGTCGGCGGTGATGAACGGCAGGTTGACCTCGGTCGACGCCGACGACGACAGCTCGATCTTCGCCTTCTCGGCAGCTTCCTTCAGCCGCTGCAGCGCGAGACGGTCCTTGCGCAGGTCGATGCCCTCCGCCTTGCGGAAGTCCTCGGCCAGGAACTCGACGACCTTGGCGTCGAAGTCCTCGCCGCCGAGGAAGGTGTCGCCGCTCGTCGACTTCACCTCGAACACGCCGTCGCCGAGCTCGAGGATCGACACGTCGAAGGTGCCGCCGCCGAGGTCGTAGACCGCGATCGTGCTGCCGGTCTTCTTGTCGAGGCCGTAGGCGAGCGCCGCCGCGGTCGGCTCGTTGATGATGCGAAGCACCTCGAGCCCGGCGATCTTGCCGGCGTCCTTGGTCGCCTGGCGCTGCGCGTCGTTGAAATAGGCGGGGACGGTGATCACCGCCTGGGTGACGGTCTCGCCGAGATAGGCCTCGGCGGTCTCCTTCATCTTCTGCAGGATGAAGGCCGAGATCTGCGACGGCGAATAGCTTTCGCCGCCCGCTTCGACCCAGGCGTCGCCGTTCGGGCCCTTGACGATCTTGTAGGGGACGAGGCCCATGTCCTTCTGGGTCAACGGATCATCGAAGCGGCGACCGATCAGGCGCTTCACCGCGAACACCGTGTTTTCCGGATTGGTCACCGCCTGGCGCTTGGCCGGCTGGCCGACGAGGCGCTCGCCGTCCTTGGTGAACGCGACCATCGACGGGGTGGTGCGCGCACCCTCCGCATTCTCGATGACCTTGGGGCTGCTGCCTTCCATCACGGCGACACACGAGTTGGTGGTGCCGAGGTCGATGCCGATGACCTTTGCCATGCTATCCTCTTCGTAACCTAACAAGAATCGTTTCAACGACTTCTGCATGGCGAGCGTCTTGCTGAAGCCCATCCGCCATGCGGCTGGCGGGGATGTAAGAAAGCCATCCGGGCGCCGCAAGGGCAGCATGTCACAGGACCGGTCGCCGGCTTGATCGTTGCAGTTGCGCCACAGGCGGCAGGACGCCGCATCGGATGCGCCGCCGACCCCCGCTAGACCGTCGGCATCGGCAGCCGCCAGCGAAGGGAGCGCGCGTGAGCAAGGCGAGGAATATCGGCGTCGTCGCCGTCGCGATCGCGATATTGCTGCTCGGCGTCGCGCTGGTCAGCGGCCGGCTGGCGCATTCGGCGCCGGTGCAGCTGACGGTCGGCGACGCCACCGTCCGCCTCAGCGTCGTGCCCGGCCGGCCCGCCGCCGGCTATTTCACGCTCAACGGCGGCACGCAGGCCGATCGGCTGCTCGGCGTCGCCAGCTCGATGGCGCGAGTCGAGATGCACGAGACCGTGATGGCGAACGGCCGGATGCGGATGACGCCGATGAAGACGGTCGACGTCCCGGCGGGCCGGCGGATCGCCTTTGCGCCCGGCGGCAAGCATCTCATGCTGTTCGGGCTCCCGGCGAGCGTGCGCCCCGGCGACGAGGTGGGCCTCGTCCTGACCTTCGAAAAGGCGGGCGCGGTGCCGGTGACGGCGGTCGCGCGTTCGGCTACCGATGCGCCGAAGGATGATCCGCACGCCGGCCACTAAGATTCGCGCAACGACGCCGGGCGAGCGCGCACTGATCGCCTCGGTGTTCGGCGACACGCTCGATCCCGCCCGCGTCACCTTCCGCCACGCCAAATGGTGGTTCCTGCAGCCGCGCCGCGTGGTGATGGCGCCCGACGGCCATATCTGGTTCCATCCGGCGAACAGCGCCTGGCGCGACGATTTCGCCGACGCGCCGCTGCCGCTGCGCGCCTTCGTCGTCCACGAACTGGTCCATGTCTGGCAGCGCCAGCGCGGGATCAACCTGCTGCTGCGCCGCCATCCCTTCTCGAGCTATCGCTATCTGCCGCTCACCCCCGGCAAGCCGTTCGGCGCCTATGGCATCGAGCAGCAGGCCGAGATCGTGCGCCACGCCTATCTGCTGCGCGAAGGCGCCAGCGTTCCCGGCGCGCCGCCGCTCGCCGCCTATGCGGCGATCCTGCCGTTCGGCCGCTGGGAGCCGCCGGCGCTGCTGGCCTGAGTCCGGCCGCGCAGGGTCGCCCCGCCTCGCGAACGTCGGTACGGCTTACAAGAAGACTTCCGCGCCAATGCGATGTGGGCGGAATACCCCCGCAAATCGGCCAGATTCGCGGCACTGGCACGCGCATTGCGTCGTGCGCCCCGTTCAGGGGGATACCACATGAAGCTCATCGCCGTTCTCGCCAGCGCGCTGGCGCTCGTCGCCGCACCGTCGGCCGCCGCGCCGATCAGCTGGCAGTCGCCGGTGGCGATCACCACCGCCGATGCCGCGCTCAATCTTGGCGGCACGATCGAATATGCGGTGTCTTGGAATGGCCAGGGGCCGGTGTCGGTGACGCTCGACGACAGCAGCGTCGTCGAGTTCCAGAGCGGCAGCATCGACGGCAACGGGCTGGTGCAGGTCAACGGCGCCTATGGAATCTGCGGTACGAACTGCGCTGAATTTTACGGGACCGCCAACAGCGCCTTCAACACCGCGCTCGGCGGTTTCGCCTATGACGGGGTGCAGGACGTGACGCTGACCAACCTGACCGTCGGTCGCGAATATTCGGTGCAGATCTTCTCACTCGACAATCGCGGCTGCTGTGGACACCAAGTGCAATATTGGTCCGATGAGATCGGCAACTCCACCGCCGGCTTTGCGCACAATCTGGCGATCTACACGATCGGCACCTTCGTCGCCGATGCAGCGATGCAGAGCTTCCGGGGCTACACCGACACGAGCTTCCAGTGCAGCGAGGCGCAGTGTACCAACCTCAATGCCGTGGTCCTGCGCTCGGCCGAGGTCGCCGTGCCCGAGCCGGCGGCGCTTGCGCTGTTCGGTCTGGGGCTCATGGGCCTGGCGATGCGCCGCCGGCGGGCCTGACGCCGGTCATTGATAGGCGCGCCCGACGTTCGGAGCCTCCATGACGCTGCAGCTCTTCGGCCACCCCTTCTCCTCCTATCATCAGAAGGCGCTGATCGCCTTCTACGAGAACGGCATTCCCTTCGATTTCCGAATGATCGAGGATCCGGCGACGGCGGCGGAGTTCGCGACGCTGTCGTCGATCGGCAAGTTTCCGCTGCTCGTCGACGACGGCCGGATCATTTTCGAAGCTACGAGCATCATCGAGCATCTGGCGGTGCATCACCCCGGACCCGTGGCGCTGATCCCCGCCGATCCCAAGGCAGCGGTCGAGGTCAGGATGCTCGACCGCTTCTTCGACAATTACGTCATGAACGCGATGCAGCCGATCGTCGCCAACGCGCTCCGCCCCGAGGCCGAGCGCGACCCGCGCGCGATTCCCGATGCCCACGCCATGCTCGACAAAAGCTACGCCTGGCTCGAGGCGCGGATGGCGGGCCGGACCTGGGCGACCGACGCCGGCTTCAGCCTCGCCGATGCCGCCGCGGCACCATCGCTCTTCTACGCCGACTGGGCCTATCCGCTCGGCGACGCCTATCCCGCGGTCACCGCCTATCGCCGGCGGCTGCTGGCGCGGCCGTCGTTCGCGCGCGCCGTCGACGAGGCGCGGCGCTACCGCCATTATTTCCCGCTCGGTGCGCCCGACCGCGACTGACCGCCTACGCAAAGGTCCGCGGCGCGAAGGTCAGCTCGAATTCGTCCCATCCCGCCTGATAGAGTTCGCGCGGCAGATCGAGCGGCGAGCAGCGCACCACCGCCAGCATCGCCGCCTCGGCCATCGCCGCGGCATGCGCGCGGTTGGCATCGGTGACGCCCGCCTGGGCGATGAGGACCGGCAGGCTCGCGAGCTGGCCGTCGGGGGCATAATAGACGCGCAGCCGGGTGGTGATCTGGCGAGCGCTCTTGGCGATCCTCGGCGATCGGTAGCAGCGCTTGACCTGGCTTGCCGCGCTGTCGGTGAGCCTGGCGACGACACGCGGATCGGGGTGGGCGCCGGCGCGAACCGTCGCCGGCGCGGCGGCGGGCGCCGCGCAGCCGGCCAGCAGCGCGATCGGCAGCGTGGCCGCGAGCAATCGCCGGAGGAGCCGAGGGGTGGTCATCGTCGTCTGGAGATTACGAAAGCCGTCACCGTTTCGATGCACGACTATACGCCCGCCGCGTGCGAACACCGACCCGAAAATCGCCGCAGCCGCCGGCGCGGCGCCCGCCGTCGCGCCTTGCCGTCCGGCCGGCTCGCGGCCTAGGCTTCGGCGATGACCGCCGCCCCTCACGCTTCCCCCGACCGAGACCGCGACGAAGCCGACATCCGCCGCCTCGCCTGCCGCTATGCGCAGGCCTTCGATTCGGCCGACGGCGATCTGCTGGCGTCGCTCTTCACCGCCGACGGCGCGATCGAGGCGCCGGGCGGCCGCTTCGTCGGAAGCGAGGCGCTGCGCGGCGCGCCGGCGATCGTCGCGGCGCGCTACCTCCGGACCTTCCACGCCGTGCTCAACCAGACGATGGCGATCGACGGCGACCGCGCCAGCGTGCTCACCTACGGCATCGCCCGCCACCTGCTCGCGGCCGACGATGGCGGCCATTTCTGCCGCGAGATGACCTTGCGCTATGCCGACGACTGCCTTCGCACCGCGGCCGGCTGGCGCCTCCAGCGGCGGCGGCTGCTGCTCGACTGGACGCAGGAATATCCGGTGACCCCGGCCGCGCCTCCGGCCTAGCGGAGCGCGCTGCCGCGCCGCCTGGCATGCGCCGTCTCGGGCAAGGTCAGCAGCACCGGCAGCACGCAGACCGCCACCACCGCGATCATCGCGCCCGGCGCCATCGCCCAGCCGGTCCGCTCCATCAGCCAATGCGCCAGCCACGGCGTGACCCCGCCGAACACCGCGGTCGCGGTGGTGGCGCCGAACGCCAGCCCGCTCAGCCGGCCTTCGCCGGGAAACTGCTCGGCGGTGGCGACCGCGCCGACCGCGCTCACCGCGCCGCCGAGACCGGCGAGCGCGACCGCGCCGAGCAGCGCCGCGCCGAAGCCGCCGGTCATCAGGTGGAACAGCGTCAGCGGCAGCAGCGCCGCCCCCGCCGCGAGCCCGACCAGCACCGGCCGGCGCCCGACGCGGTCGGACAGCGCGCCGGTCAGCGGCGTGACGAGGATCACGACGACCGCGGCGATCGTCGCCAGCCACAGCGAATCGCTTTCGGGCAGGGTGCCCGCGGTGGTGAGGAACGCCGGCACATAGGTGATGCCGACATAATAGGTGATCGAGCCGAGCGCCGAGATCGCGAAGCCGCGCCCGATCGCGGCGCGGTGGTTGGCGAGGCTGTGCGCCAGCGGCCGCCGTGGCACCGTCCCCTGCGCGCGCTGCCGTTCGAAATCGGGCGATTCCTGCATCGACGCGCGCGCGACCCAGACGACCGCCGCCATCGCCGCACCGACGAAGAAGGGGATGCGCCAGCCCCAGGCGTCGAGATCGGGCGGCGGCAGCGACGACACGGTGACCGCCGCGATGCCGACCGCGAGCAGCGCGCCGACCTCGCTCGCCGCCGATGCCGACGAGGTGATCAGCCCGCGCCGGTGCGGCGGCGCGCCCTCGAGCAGATAGGCGACGACGCCGGTATATTCGCCGCCCACCGCGAAGGCCATGACGCAGCGCAGGGCCAGCAGCGCCGCGCCGGCCCAGGCGCCGGCCTGCGCCTGCGTCGGCAGCAGCGCCGTCGCCAGCATCGCCGCGCTCATGATCGCCATCGACAGCAGCATCGTGCGCCGCCGCCCGTGCCGGTCGCCGATATGCCCGAACACGATCGCGCCGAGCGGCCGCATCAGATAGGCGATGGCGAAGCCCGCCAGCGTGAAGCCGAGCGCGCCCTCGCCGCCGCCGAAGAACACCCGCGACAGCACGGTGACGAGATAGAGGTAGAGCGTGAAATCATACCATTCGGCGACGGTCGAGAAGGCGGCGACCGCCATCGAGCGGCGGGTGATCGGGCGATGCTGCTCGCTCAATTGACCGGTGCCCGCCGCCGATAGCTCAGCGCCTCGGCGACATGCACCCGCCCCACCGTCTCGCTCCCCGCCAGATCGGCGAGCGTCCGCGACACCCGCAACACCCGGTGATAGCCGCGCGCCGACAGCCGCATCGCCTCGGCGGCCTGCGCCAGCAGCTTGCGACCCGGCTCGTCGGGGGTGGCGACGGCTTCGAGCAGCTTGCCGTCGGCCTCGGCATTGGTGCGCACGCCCGCATGCTCGGCATAGCGCGCGTCCTGAAGCTCGCGCGCCGCCGCCACCCGCGCCGCGACGTCCGCCGAGGTCTCGGCAGGCGGCGGCAGCGTGAGGTCGGCGGCCGACACCGGCTGGACGTCGACGTGCAGGTCGATGCGGTCGAGCAGCGGCCCCGAGACGCGCGCCTGATAGTCGGCGGCGCAGCGCGGCGCGCGCGAGCAGGCGAGCGCCGCGTCGCCGAGATGGCCGCATTTGCAGGGTCGTGTGCCCTTCCTGCTACCGGGCGTGCCGACGACACTTCGTGCGACAAAGCCGGAGCTGGCAGCGCTCCAAGGCGACAGCCTCGGGAAGAGGCTCAAGCGCCGCCGCAAAGAGCTGGGGCTATTCCTCAAGGAGGCGGCGGCACGCATGGGCGTGCAAGATTTCACGCTCATTAAATGGGAGCAAGACGCCGCCGAACCCTATGTCACGTACTACCCCGCGATCATCGAGTTCTTGGGATACGAGCCGTGGCCGGAACCCAAGACGCTCGGCGAGCGCATCCGCGCGGCACGGCACCGGAATGGGCTGACGTTTCGGGAGGCGGCTAGCCACTACGATATCGACGACGGCACGCTACTCAAGTGCGAGCACGGCCGAGTGCATCCGACGGCGGAGACTTTAGAAAAACTGGAGGCGCTATTCGGCGGACCTCCGCGCACATCTCGCAATTTCACACGCCCCTTCCTAGATCGCAGGCGAAACAAAAAATGATCTGGGGAGAAAGTGATGGCGGGTTGGACGCAGTATGCGGGGTGGATGCGCTACGCATACCTTGATGACTGCCACGAGCTCGGCTCGGCTTATACTTTGTCGTTCAAGTTCACCGACCATTCGGGTGAGCGGTGGAGCGGTCGGGGTGTACAGTTCAAGGCAAAACAGGTCATCGCGCTCGGCGGCGCCATCAAGACACTGGAACTTGCAGTCCCCTCACTCATGGCAGCCTTGCAGCTTGATCCGGAAGCTACCCAGTTCGTCCCGGCGTTATCCTCTGGCGACACTGTGGCGCAGCCCAACGGTTTCGTGTCCAAACTGGCGGAATATTCCGCCAGGTCGGTGAACTGCTCCCTTAACCTAAGCGCTCTCAGTAAGAACGCGCATAAGCCTATTCACGGCCTTTTTAATGCGGCCGAACGACAGGCAGTACTTGAGGCGGCCAACTATCAATCTGGGGTTATCGACGCCGCTAACGTGATCGTCGTTGATGATATAATCACCCGTGGCAGCACGCTCTCGCGTATCGCTCAGGCGATTCGAGCCACAAACCCGGAGGTCAACCTCTACGCAATCGGTCTCATGAAGGCGGAGCGGCTCGCCTATTGGCAGGGCATGGGTGTAGAACTTAGCAACGCGCACGTGCCGGACGCGTATGATGCGACTTGGCGGCACGGCGAACAATGGGTCCGAGACATGCAGGCTAGACATGCAAAAACGTAGGGAGTCGTTTGACGCTATATGCCTCGTCGCGCTCATGAAGCTGCGCGGGGTTGGACGGCGAAAGGCTCTTCGATCGTACTCCCCTCCTGCCGATGTCGTCGATGAATCGTCACACTTCGCTTATTTCATGCAGTGTGTGCGGAGCGCGTCTCTCCCGGAAGACGAAGCGCGGCCGGCGTGGACGAAGGCCAAAGATGAGATTGCTCGAAGCGATGCCGCCGGTATCGAGTCGATTGCTTACTATGATAGCGACTATCCCGCACGCCTGCGGGACATCGCAGACCCTCCCGCTGTCCTATTCGTAAAGGGCAATCCTGCCGCCCTCCACTCGACAAAATCAGTAGCCATCGTGGGCACTCGCGAACCAACCTCCTATGGGGCAAAGGTCGCTCATCGCTCCGGCCAAGCCGCCGCGAGCGCCGATTTTGTCGTGGTAAGCGGACTTGCTCACGGGTGCGATACGAAGGCGCATGAAGGCTGCACCGAAGCGGAGGGAGTGGGCGTGGCCGTGCTCGCTCACGGCCTCGATCGCATCTATCCTGCCGCCAATCGCGCACTTGCCGATAGACTCCTCCATCTTAATGGCTGCTTGGTAAGCGAGTACCCCATTGGCATGACGCCGATGCGCACAGCTTTTGCCGAGCGCGATCGTATTCAGAGCGGCTTATCAGATGGCGTGCTCGTGGTGGAAACCGACCTCAAGGGCGGCACCATGCACACTGTTCGGTTCGCCGAAGATCAGAAGCGGCTTCTTGCTTGCGTTTGGCATCCTGAGAGGCTGCGAAGTGAGCCTAAAACCCAAGGCAACCAATCACTTATCTCTGAGAATCGTGCATTCGCGGTCGCTGACGGCAGCGACCTCAGTGATTTTCTCTTCAAGCTGACGCAGCACTGTCCAGCCGAACCACAGCCAACCACATCAAAGAAGATTGCCCCAGAGGAGCCATCGCAGATGGCATGGGCGTTCTAGTGATCATTTTCGACTTCGATCAAACCCTCGTTGATACCAGTCCTGTCGAGCACCTTCGCGCGCAGCGCGCTTGGGGCGCTGTTATGGCTCAAGCCAACAAGCTCCCCGTCTACGAAGGGATTACGCCGCTGATTGTGGAGCTGGCTTCCCGACAAGTCCCCCTCGCCATAGTCACGAAGAGCCCGGACATGGTTCCCAAGCATTTCGTAAGAACCCATAAGTGGCCGATCGACATCGTCCTTGGGTACCATCAGATCAGGAACCGCAAGCCACACCCTGAGGGGCTGCTTATGGCGCTCAATAGGGCGGGAGTGGAAGCTCAGCATGCCGTCCATATCGGCGATCAGGCTGAGGATACCGAGGCCGCTCGCGCTGCCGGAATAACAGCGATTGGCGTTCACTGGGGACTATCTGATTGCGGCGCTCTAGAAGCATCGGCTCCGGACGCGCTATTCGGCACCGTTACCCTGCTTCGCGACTATCTGCTGCAACGCTTCGCCTGAGTGCGGCCTCATATCTCTATCCGCACCGGCAGCTTTCGCGATAGGGCGGAAAGCAGTTCCTCGGGCTCGCGGCCGATCGCCCGCGCAACCGCACAGAATTCGATTACATCAAGCCGTCGAGCGCCTGTCTCGACCTTCGATACAAACGATTGTGGTTTCCCAAGCCGCGCAGCCAAGTCGGCTTGGGTGATGCCGGCTGCAACACGCGCGTTTGTGAGCGTCTCAATAAACGTCGCGTAGGCATCGGTGAAAATCGAACGGGTCACGCACAGGCTCCCGTAGAAGCGGAGCCCTTCCCCTACATACCAAAATCGGATATCCCATCTTGGGATATTACTGTGGGGAGCGGTGGAGATGAGGATAGTTGCAGCAGCGCTCGTAGCGTCGCTTCTGGCAGGCTGCGCGAGCGGCGGTGCCGTCGGCTCAGCATCAAAGGCGAAGTCGGGCAGTGCTGCAGTAGAGCGCTTCGCGTACAAGGAGGCGTCTGACAAACAGGTCAGAGCGACCGTGGTGCGAGCCCTCACCTATGAGGACGAGGGCTTTCTCCCTAAGGACCGCAACTGGATTCAAATTGAGCTGACGGTCGCCAACATCGGCAAACGGCCGGTCCAATTCGCCGATGTCAAAACCCGCGTGACGGACGGCACCGTGATCGCATCGGCGCAGGCGGCTCAGGAGCTAGCTAAGCCGCCGAGTATGGCCGGGACCGCAGCGAAGTCGGTTGGCCTCGGTGCTGCCGGTCATATGGCGGGCATGCTGCTCTTTCCTCCACTCGCCCTCGCTGCGAGCGCCGCGAGCCTCTTTACGATGTTTGGGGGCACCGAGAGCTGGGGCAAGCGGTTGGAGAAAATCCAGCGTTCGGCGCTGAGCCCACAGACCTTAGCTCCGGGAACAAGCGCGAGCGGCACGGTCTATGTGCCGGCGGTCAAAGGCCAGAACGCACTCCTGCTCTTCTATTCGGTCGACGGGCGCTCGGACGTCCTGACCATCACGCGCGCGTAGCGCTATTTCGGGGAGGTACGCATGTCAAAGGGGCTCGGAATTGCGGCATTCGTCATTGTGTTGCTGTCGGTACCCATTCCCGTTGTCGGGAGCTATCTGTGCATCCTGGGCCTCTTGCTCGGTGCCGGAGCCGCGCTTGGCGGCAACAAAGTGTGGCCGGTCGTGGTGTCGATCGTCGGCGGTATCAACCTGTTCTTCATGTCGCCGAGCTGGGCGATCGTGATGTACAGCAAGACGGTGCGGGGGCCGGGCGGCATGCCGATGCACACGATGGAGAGCACCTACAACGGGGCGTTCTTCTTCACGCTTATTGCTGTGCTGGCTCCAATCGCCATCGTCGCGATGCGGGTTGTAGGTGCGCAGAAGGCGCAGGCGACTTGACCTGACCCCCAGCTTTCATCCAGCCGCGACCAGAGACCGGCCGGTGTTGTCGCCGTGTTCGGCGATGCTGTCTACCGGCCGCGAAGCGGCCAGTACGAGCCCCGCCGCGTGCACGGCCGGG
>JAESFZ010000258.1_pt1 | contig 39816 bp, 35 predicted proteins | sample 9269561 | NCBI WGS metagenome assembly JAESFZ01 (sample SAMN14515552, study PRJNA621657) | algae metagenome | isolation source: Tildeniella nuda ZEHNDER 1965/U140 and co-occurring heterotrophs from wet... | place: Switzerland: Stansstaad, Zurih | collected 1965-01-01
ATCGATTGCATGATCATCTTGCTTCGAAGGTGTTTTTGAGATGGCATCTAGTTAAGTTGATCTGGTTTGAATATGTTTATCGGAGCGGAATCATCGAAATTACAAAGTATTCTGTGCTCGAATGCTAGTCATTAAATGCAGGAAAATCATGACGCTTGCGAGAACCACGCTGCGCTGGCCGCCAAGAACTGATAGCTTGTTTGCAAGCTGGATACTTGAGCGATCGTTACGCCGTTAATCAGGTAAATATAAAATGCACAGTGAAGCATTTGGAAATAAAGGGCCAGGCGACCTTATTGATTTTCTGGTTAATGTCATCGTTAGGACAGATTTTGAGGATATCCCAACTACTGCAGTACAGAACAGCAAGAAATCCATCCTTGATGCATTCGGCACGACTTTGGCGGGATCATCCGCTCCAGGTGTAAAGGAGGTATTGAAGCTTGTGCAGTACTGGGGCGGGCGTGAAGAGGCCACGCTAGCAGTCTTTGGGCATCGCTTGCCTGCTTACCATGCTGTGTTAGCAAATGTGATGATGTGTCATGCACTGGAGATTGATGACTCGCATTATCCGGCTATTGTGCATCCTACCGCACCCACAATGTGGGCTGGACTCGCAACTGCGGAACAGATAGGAGGCGCAACTGGCAGGGAGTTCATTACCGCAGTGATTTTGGGCATCGATGCCATGGCGCGTATTGCACTTGCGGCACCGAACACGCTCGACAACGGTTATCACACTGCACTTTACTCAGGATTCGGAGCAGCAGTGACGGCAGGGAAGCTTTTGAAGCTTGATGCCAACACTCTTACAGATGCGCTCGGCAACACATTTGCACAGGCGGCCGCCTCCGTGCAGGCGGGAAGTGATGGTGCGTTGGTGAAGCGCTTGCAACCATGTTTTAATGCCAGCGCAGGAGTGAAAGCTGTGGCATTTGCGCGCGCAGGAATTACCGGAATTCGCAACGTTCTTGAAGGTCAGTTCGGTATAGGACGCTTATTTAATCATGCGCCGCTAAATAGGGAAGTCTTTTTGGATGGATTAGGCACTCATTTTCTAGCAAGCAATTTGACAACAAAGCGTTATCCGACCTCACGTTGTGCGCACGGACCCATTGAAGGTACACTCAAGTTGGTCAAGCATCACAACATTCAGCCAGACGACGTGGCTAGTGTGGAAGTTGCTGTTCAGGAGAGTTGCCATAAACGCGAGTCCAAACCATTTGACCCAAGTGAGGGGACGCCCCAAGTTAAGGCGCAGTTCAGTATCGATTATTGCGTAGCCGCAGCTATACTTTGGCGCGACGTATTTATACGTGAGATACAGGAGGAATGTATTCTGGATCCTCGGATTCAGGCGCTGTCATCGCGCATCAGAATCGTCAGGAACCAAGACTCCGTATCTACACAATATCTTCCGGTAAGAATCCGCATTAAAACTGTTCATGGATCGACATTTGAGGAAAATGTAACATCACTTAAAGGATCTCCCGAATTTCCGCTGTCTTGGGACGAAATCTTGTCCGAACGCCTCAATCGATGTATTACCTATTCAGCATTACCAGTACCGCAAGAAAAAATCGCAGAATTAATCCGTTCTTGCGAACGACTAGAGTGCTTGTCCGATGTGCGCGAGCTGGTGCAGTTGTTGAATTTCAGAAATAACGATTGAACTCGTTTTAATTTTTCAACTTAGCCCTGCCACCCCGGCGGGGCTTTTGTGTTTGCGGGGGTCGAAATTGCGGGAGTCCGGAGATCGGTATGGGCCCTATCCCCTGCCTCAGCCCGTAGCTAATTTCCGGGAGCAAGTCAACTGTGCTGGGCTAAATGTTGTTGTGTTCAGCTTGGAAGCTGCTATGCCGTAAAGTGTTTCAACGAACCCGGCACAAAAACTGGGCAGGCCAGGCCGCAAGGCTGCGGATTGGATTGCCTATCGTTCTTTGCCTCTTACGCTATACTATATTGTCCTCATCCCCGAAAGGAGTGCACCATATGAACCAGATTTACGACGCGTGCGCTTCGATCTCCTTACGGCGCTGCTCGGCCGACTGAAGCGGCGGCAACACGCCCTTAAGGGTGATACTCTCAGCTCAACCTAAACAGCGGAGGCAGCTATGGATACACGCGTTAATCGGCAGTTCGTTTATGACCTGAGGACGATGCCCAAGAAAAATGTGCTCGGTGATCTTTCGACCTCGCACGGGGCGAGTTTTACGGGCGATCGAATCTACGTCGCTCTGATTACGAAGAGTGCCGGCACCGGGTCCACGAAACCGCACTATCACCCGGACGAGACGTTCAACTACGTGCTGCAGGGCAGTCTCCAAGTTAGCATGGACGGGCAGGACTTCGTCGTGCCAGAAGGCTCGTTGCTCCATATCCCGTCGAACATGCCGCACACGTCGATCGCGGGAAAAGAGAAAGATGCCGTTGTTCTCATCTGGCGAGATGCCACGAGCGAGAAGGCAGGACGACCGACGACGATCGAGTCATAGCCTGGCACGAACAGACGTGCCTCATATGTATAAATTCCGCCTCGGGGTGCTCGCGTTCGCCTGCTGTGCTGTGCAGGTCTCTACGTATTCCTATGCACAAACCTATCCCGCGAAGCCCCCGCGCTACGTCGTTCCGCAATCGCCGGGCAGCGGCGCAGATATCATCGGACGCATCATTGCCACTGGTCTGACGCAGGTATGGGGTCAGCAGGTCGTGGTGGACAACCGCGCGGGCGCCTCCGGAAACATTGGGGCCGAGATCGCAGCGAGGGCCGCGGCCGACGGCTATACGTTGTTTCAGGTCAGCGCTCCGCACGCGACGAACGTGAGCCTTTACGCCAAGCTGCCTTACGACCTCGTGAGGGACTTCGCTCCGGTCACACTCCTGGCCGCACAACCTCACATTCTCGTCGTGCATCCATCGCTTCCTGTGAAATCCGTGCCGGAGCTCGTGAAGCTCGCGAAAGCGCGTCCCGGGGCGATCAACTACTCCTCGGCGGGCACGGGAACGACCACCTTCATTGCCGCAGAGCTTTTCAAAATAGCGGCCAGCGTAGACATGTTGCACGTGCCTTATCGTGGAGGCGGGGAATCCTTGACGGCTGTGATCAGCGGTGAGACGTCGGTGTACTTTCCGCCGGTGCCCGCCGCATTGGCGCATGTACGGCAGGCGCGGCTCCGCGCACTCGCGGTCACCACTGCTAAGCGCTTGCCTCTGATTCCGGAGTATCCAACGATGGCCGAAGGCGGACTGCGCGGCTTCGATTACAGCAATTGGCACGGATTGCTCGTGCAGGCAAAGACGCCGCCGGCAATTATCACGAGCATTCACGAAGCGGCGCTATCGGTGCTGAACGATCCGAGCGTGAACAAACGCCTGAAGGACCTCGGCTATCTTCCGGTCGGAAACATGCCAGAGGAATTCGCGCAGTACCTCATGATGGACATCGAGAGGCAGGGGAAGGTTATCCGTGCGCTAGGCATCGCGGCCAAGTGATTAACTTTGTAAGGGGCGTGCATAAACAAAACCCGCCGCCGCATCTATACCTGTGAGCTGAGCGCTTTACCCCTGAGGCAACCTTCAGTGCCTCGACATCTAAATGTGCGTCGGCCAGCAGCTTCTTCAGCTTCGTGTTCTCCGCTTCGCCTCGCTGACCTATACTATTAATCCGCAGGTCCCTGGTTCGAGCCCAGGTCGGGGAGCCATTCATTACAAGAGACTGGCAATACAGACGTCTCTTTCTTCATGTCCGGTATTTTTGTCTACTTGCCCTGCCCGGCATTTTAGGTAATGTGCGGCTAATATGATGTTGCAAATGTCGCGCTTGCCGGCCATGCTCCCCGCCCTTTGAATCTTTGTACGTGTCCCGGGAGTAGAATAGGGCACTATATCTCCACAGAGCGACGCCTTGAACTGGGTCCTGGAACGTCCGCAAACGCTGGACAGAATGTCGCCGGTCCTTTACGGATTGGGCATAGTGCTGATGATTTTCAGCGGCACCATGCTGATCCCGCTCTGCGTTGCGTTCTGGCTTCGGGATGACGCTCTGCTGGCTTATGACGAGGCGTTTCTCGTTACGGCAGCCGCCGGATTCGCGCTCTGGCTCGCCGCGCGCTCAGGGCCGCGCAATCTGAAAATTCGTGACGGCTACATGCTGGTCACCCTGGTGTGGACAGTGCTGCCCGCGTTCGCTGCCCTCCCCCTCCTGCTTTACTTTCCGGGGCTGTCGTTCACCGACGCCTACTTCGAGGCCATGGCCGGCCTTACCACCACGGGCGCCACCATCCTGTCTGATCTGGACAAGATGCCGCCGTCCATCCACATCTGGCGCGGCTTGCTGCAATGGCTGGGCGGCATGGGCATCATCGTCCTGTTCGTGGCCATACTGCCCCTTTTGGGTATCGGCGGGCGCCAGATCTACAAGGCCGAAACACCCGGCCCCATGAAAGACACGCAGCTCACGCCGCGCATCGCTTCCACCGCCAAGCGGCTGTGGCTTCTGTACGCCGCACTCACGCTGCTATGCGCCCTGTGCTACCGCGTGGCGGGCATGTCATGGCTGGATGCCGTGGTGCACAGCTTTTCCACCATGAGCCTCGGCGGTTTCTCAACACATGATGCCAGTTACGGCTTTTTCAATTCACCGTTGATCGAAGCCGTCACCATCGTCTTCATGCTGATTGCCGGCATGAACTTCGCCACGCATTACCTGGCGCTGAGCAAGCGCAACTTCACGCCCTACAGGCACGATTGGGAAGCAAGCTGGTTCCTGACTGCCATGATCGTGAGCGCGCTGGTTGTTGCGGTTTTTCTGTGGCTGAGCGGCGTCTATCCCAGCCTCGCAACCGCCATTCGCTTTGCCGCGTTCAATGTGGTTTCAATAGGCACTACCACCGGCTTTGCCAGCACCGATTACAATTTGTGGCCGATGTTCGTGCCGATTTTGATGCTGCTGCTGTGCGCCACGGCCTCCAGTGCGGGTTCCACGGGCGGCGGCATCAAGATGATACGCACCCAGCTCCTGCTTCTGCAGGCATGGCGTGAACTGAGCAAACTGCTGCATCCCAATGCAGTCATTCCAGTGCGCCTCGGCAAGCAGGTCATTCCCAATCAGATTGTGTTCTCCGTTCTTGCATTCATGTCGCTTTACGGTGCGAGCATACTTGTGATGACCATGATGCTGCTGGCATCCGGCCTTGAACCCGTAACCGCTTTTTCAGCCGTCGTCGCGTGCATCACCAGCACCGGCCCGGGACTGAACGAGGTAGGACCAGCCACGACATACGCATCACTCAGCGATTTTCAGATATGGGTGCTGTCCATAGCGATGATGCTGGGCCGCCTGGAAATCTTTACCGTGATGGTGATTTTCACACCTGCATTCTGGCGTAAATAACCACGCCCCGTCGGCACTTCAATCTATGCGCGCGCCGGAGTCCCTGACGATTTTCGCAAACTTGGCAAATTCGGATTTGATATAGCTGCCGAACGCGGCGGCACCGGCTGGCGTGACTTCCGCGCCCTGCCTGGCAAAGCTTTGTGCGACGTCCGGCACGGCAAGTACCGCGGCGATTTCCGCGCTCAGTCTGGCGGTGATTTCACCCGGCGTCCTGGCAGGTGCCACCACGCCATTCCAGATCACGATTTCCATGGTCGGATAACCGCTTTCCACCAGCGTCGGCAGGTCGGATGCCGCCGCAACCCGTTTGGCGCTGGTAACGGCAAGCGCGCGCAGCTTGCCGGCCCTTGCCTGGGGCAGCGCCGCCGGCATGGCCGGCAGCATCAGCTGGCTCTCGCCATTCATGACGCTGGTCACCGCCGGCGCACTGCCTTTGTGCGGGACATGCGTCATGCGCATGTTCGCGGCACGCTGCAGCATCTCCCCGGCAAGATGCACCGTCGAGCCGTTGCCGGAGGAGGCGTAGTTGATCTGTCCGGGCCGCGCCTTTGCCAGCGCTACCAGTTCCCTGGGCGACCTTGCCGGCAGCGAGGGATGCACCACCAGGATGAGCGGCGTGGACGCAACCAGCGCCACCGGCGCAAAGTCGCGCAAGGTGTCATAGCTGAGTTTGGGATAGATGTGCGGATTGATTGCCAGTTCGGTGGACGAAGCCATCAGCAGCGTATAGCCATCCGGTGCGGCTTTGACGGCAAGCTCGGTGCCTATGGTGCCCCCCGCCCCGGGACGGTTATCGACCACGAACTGCTGTCCCCAGCGCTCCGCCAGCTTCTGGCCAACGATGCGTGCTGCGGTGTCGGAAGCGCCGCCAGGCGAAAACGGCACGATCAGGCGCACTGACCGCGAAGGATACTGCTGCTGGGCATGCGCGGTCATGGCCATTCCCGCCAGAGCCCCCGCCACGACCAGCAAGATGCGCGTGTTCATTTCACCCCCCCGTACTGGCAAAACTCAGTCAAACCAGCGAGCAATCTTCATGCCGGAAGCACAGATGCCGTGCAGATGAACGATCAATGCGGTTCTGCAACAGCGACTGCAGCGATCGCTGAGAACAGCCCCGCGACGGTTTCCCGCGGTATGTTGCGGGTGATGAACACGATGCGCGTCGAGTGGTCGTCGCTGGGCCATGCCGCAAGTTCGACCGGCGGATGGAACAGATGCTGCACGCCCTGCACCACCATGGGCCCCTTGTGCTCCGCGACGTTGACCAGACCCTTGACGCGCAGCATGTCGGACCCGCGCAGGGCACCCAGCACCTCCATGACCTGCGAGAACAAGGCCCAGCTCATCGGTTCCTTGTAGCGCAGACAGAACGATTTCACGGTTTCGTCGTGGCGATGATGCTCGCCGTGCTCGTCCGGCTCGCCCATCCAGCGTTCGATGTCCTCCAGCTTGGCCTTGACGTTGCGCAGTCCGACATCGATCAGGAATGCCAGTTCGATTTCGCCGTTTACTGCGCGCCGGATCGGCGCCTGGGGATTGAGCGCGCGCAGTCGAGCCTCCAGCTTCGCGGTGGCTTCCTCGCCAGCGAGGTCGGACTTGGTGATGACGATGCGATCGGCGAGCGCCGCCTGCTTTACCGGCTCCTGCATGGTCTCCAGCTGCTCCAGGCCGTTTACTGCATCGGCCAGCGTGACCACGCAGTCCAGCCGGTAATTAGCGGCGAGCATGTCGTCGGTCATCAGCGTCTGCATCACCGGCGCCGGGTCGGCCAGCCCCGTCGTTTCGATGACGACCCGGTCGAAGTCGATGATGTCACCGTTGCGACGCTTGACGTAGAGGTCGCGCAGCGTTTCCTGCAGGTCGCCGCGCAGCACGCAGCACAGGCAGCCGTTGTTGAGCAGCATCATCTGCTCGGACGAGACCTCGACCAGATCATTGTCTATCGCCTGTTCGCCGAACTCGTTGACAATCACCGCCACGCGGTTCATGTCCGGCCGCTTGAGCAGCCGGTTGATCAGCGTGGTCTTGCCGCTGCCGAGAAACCCGGTGACGACGCTGACCGGGAATCTTCCGGATAATGCATCCAGCATGGTGACGCGTCTCCGCTTACGGGTTCATTTCAATGATGTAGAGACCCCCGGCAAAACGGTCGACCGTATACACCAGCCCGTTCTCGTCGACCCACACGTCATTGATCTGGATCGAGCCCTTGGGCGACAGCTTGGGCGCACCCGGCACGTAGTAGGCGATTTCCTGCGGCTGGTACGGATTCGAGGTGTCGAACGCTCGCACGCCGCCGTTGAAGAAGGTGCCGACAACGATGCTGTTGGAGCGGAACGAGGCCGGTCCCGGCAGGTTCTCGTGGATGTTGTGCGCGCCGTAGCGGCCACCGCGCTTGGCGAAATTCTCCACCGGCGGCAGCGGCAGCGTCGACATCGGCACCAGGTTGGTCTCCACGCTGGCGTTGACCACCCAGCCGAGCTTGGGCCAGTCGAGGCCGTCGTCCTTGGTGCATTCGTCGGTGACCAGCAGCAGGTCGCGGCCAAGCAGCGGCATTACCGTGTGGCAAAAGCCGTTGTACGGCGGCGAGTAGCGCCAGTTGATGACCAGTTTAGGATTGGACTTGTCGGAAATGTCGAGAATCACGGCACCGCCATCGAGGTAGGCCACGTAGGCGCGGTCCGGGCGCTCGGGGAACACGTTCACGTTGTGCGGGCGGTAGCCGCCGTCGAATTTTGGATGACGCGGAGGCGGCGCTTCCTTGTCACCCTTGTGCGTGCCGGGGTAATGCCAGCGGCCCACTTCCACCGGCTTGGATGGATTGCGCACGTCGATGATGCGGTAGAACTGGAAATCATTCGGGTGGGTCGGCTCGAAATCTTCCGAGCCCGAAGTCAGGTGCACGTAGTCGCCATCGACGAACCACACGCAGTGCGCGCCGCGAGAGTGCGGGCCCGAGGCGTCGAAATGCGAGATGAGCCGGGGTTTCTCAGGGGTGCTGATGTCGAAAATATCCATGCCGGCAGGCTTGTCGCCGACCTTCTTGGTCTGGTAGGCCACCACCATGATGTCGCCCACCACGTCCAGCGAGTTCGAACGCACGCGCTCGTGCGGCAGGTCGGTCTGCACCACCACCTTCGGGTTTTTCACGTCGGTCACGTCCACGCCGGTAAAGTTCTTGGGCGCGGATTCGTGCGCAAGCCACAGGATGCGGCGGCCGTCCTTGGTCACCTGCATGTTGATGCCCTCCCCGATCCCGCCGAAACCGGCGAGTTCGTTGTGGGAAATCAGCTTCATGTTGCGGGAAATGGTCTGGGCAGCCTGGCCCTGCGGTGACATGGTCGGTTTCATCTGGTCTTTCTCTTGGTTCGGGTTGATGTAGTTTTTGAGGCGGTAGTTTTTGATGCAATGGTTCTTGATGCAGTGGATCTGCCTTTGCGCTGCACGCCGGCCATCTGCTCCAGCACTGCGCAGATGGCCGCGGTGTCTTCCAACGCCCGGCCCTGCGCATAGGCCGCGGCGTAAAACGGTTTCGAGGCTTCAAACAGGGGCACCGGGCAATGCAGGTCGGCGGCAAACTGTTCGATGATATCAATATCCTTCTTGTAGACCTCGATTTTCATCGTTGCCTTGCTGTAATCGCTGGCGATCATTAGCGGTCCCCGCACCTCGAACATGCGCGAAGTCCCCGCCCCGTCGCGGATCACCTTGTACAGCAGTTCCAGGTCAAGCCCGGATTTCATGCCCATCACCATGGCCTCGGCGGTGGACAGGTTGTGGATGGTCACCAGCAGATTGGCCACGTACTTCAGCTTGGAGCCGTTGCCGTATTCACCGCAGTAATACACGCTGCGCGAAAATCCCTTCAGCGCGGCTTCCGCCCTGGCATAGGCCTTGCGCTCGCCACTGGCATAAATCGCGATGTCGCGCGCCGCGGCCTGGGCGCCGGTGCCGCTGACCGGGCAATCCAGCACGGCGATGCCCCGCTCCGCGCAGCGCTCGCGGATGTCGTGCTTCACGGCCAGGGGCAGCGTGCTGGTCTCGATAACCACGGTGCCGGGCCCGCCTCCCGCGGCGATGCCATCCTTGCCGAAAAACGCCGCGTGGACAGCGGCAATGCTCGGCAGCGAAGTCACCAGCACCGGGCATGCGCCTGCCACTGCGGCAGCGGTCGCCGCCGGCGTGCCGCCGAGTTTCTTGAGTGCCGCGCGTCGCTTTGCATCGATATCGAAGCCGGTGACGCTGAAACCGTCGGACAGCAGGTGGCGCGCGAACGCGCCGCCCATGATGCCGAGACCGATACTGCCGACTTGACGCTGCTTGATGGCTGCCGCTCCTTGCTGGTTATGGCCTGCTGTTCGTTACTTTCCGGTCAACCCGAGAAAATCCATGACTTCCTTGAGCTCGGCATACTCCGCTTCAAAAAACTTGCGGGTTTCCGCTGAATTCTTGTAGTTGATCACCCATTGGTTTTTGTCCGCCATGGCCTTGAACTCGGCGCTGGCCGCGATCTTGCCGAATACACCGTCCCAGTACGCCACCTGGTCCGGCGTCATGTTCTTGGTGCCTATGACGCCGCGCCAGTTTTCAAACACGCCTTTATACCCGAGTTCCGGCCAGGTGGGGGCGCTGGCAAGGGGGCCCGGCAGGCGCTGCGCCGAAGTGACGGCCAGCAGCCGCATCTTGCCGCTGGCGACATGTGGCGCGATCTGTACCGTGCCGCCCGACAGCACGTCGACGTGCCCGCCGAGCAGCGCCGTCACGGCCTCGCCGGTTGAATTGAACGCGACCAGTTTGGTCTTCTTGATGTCGACCTGGCCCGACAATAGCGGCATCCCGAACGAAATATGATGCGTGCCGCCAACCGCACTGCTGATCGCCAGGCTCAGACCGCCGGGATCCTTGCGTAGCGCCTCGATCAGGTCCTTGCCGGTTTTCAGCGGCGATTCGGCACGCACGGCAAATCCGATGTACTCCGTCAGCATCACCGTCAGTGGCGTGAAGTCGCGGTACGACAGCTTGATGCGGTTGTTGATATGGCTGGTGTGCAGTGTCGACGAGGTGATGCTCATGAAATGCGGGTTGCCGGCCTGCTGGTTGAGGAAGGTGTAGGCCACCGCATGGCCGCCGCCGGCACGGTTGACCACCGCGCTCGAAGCAGGCACCAGCTTCTGCTCCTCCCACAGCTTCTGGAACACCCGGCCAACGTGATCCAGCGAGCCCCCGGCAGTCGCCGGCACGATGAGTTCGACATGCCGGTCAGGCTTCCAGCCCTGGGCAGGGGCCAGCCCCGGCAGCAATAGTGCAAACGCACCGAAAAATAATATTAAGTATTTGTTTTTAAACAAATTTTTCATCTTTCCTCCAATGACTGATGGTGTCGCGCCAAATACCCCATGCCACTTTGCTGCCACCCCCTTGTTGTTGTTATCCGATCGCCACCCAACATCCGGACATCAATTATCCGGGCATCAATTCGGCTTCATGCTGACCCGGGCCTGCTCCGCTTCCTCCGGAGTCATATTGTCGATGCGATTCTCCAGCCAGGGCGTGGAACACACCATCGCGTAGCGGGCGTGGCCCGACACCTGTAGCTGGTAACGTTCCCCGCGCGGCACATACACGATGTCTCCCGCTCCGACCGATTTGCGCGCATCGCCGGCCAGGGCATTGATTTTGCCGCTGAGTACATAGACGAACATTTCCCGTGGTGACACTGCCTCCGCCTCGGCGTACCCCGCCGGCACTTCGAACAGCCCGAAAGCCAGGCGTTCGCCCTCAATCCAGTTCACGCAGCGTCCGGAACGCCGCGGAGCCTCCAGGTCGTCGAGGATGGGATGGAAGCACACCGGCAGGCCTTCGATGATGGCCTGCGATCTGCCCTGGGCTTTCTGGTGCTTGTCCTTGTCGCCGACCTTGTACTTCTGGTTGACCTCCGCCACGGTCATCGCCTTGTCAGGCACTGCCTCATCCTCGGCAAGTCCGACCACGGTCCACGTCTTGTCCTTGATGTAGAGGTATTGCAGATTGCCGTCCTCGGTGGCGCGCATCGAGTGGCGCGCATAGGCGGGCGCATGCACGAAGGTGCCCGGACTGACGATGCGGCGGTCCTTGCCGACGATCGCGTTGATCTTGCCGCGCACCGGGAAGATCAGCAGTTCATTGGGATGGTAGTGCAGCTCCGATCCAGTGCCTGCATTCTTATGCAGCAGACAGAAATACATGTACTTGCCTTCGATCACCGGCGCCTTGCCGGTCGACAGATGCGGCGTGAGGTAATTGCTCTCAAGTTCCTCGAAACGATAAAACGGCATGCTGCTCCTCGCTGGGTGTTCGTTTGATGCCGCCCCTGCAGGTTAAAAACAGGTATTTCCAGGCGGCTTGCGGTTTTATTTCGGCAACTGGCTGAATGATAGACGTGCGCCGCGCAATCGTGCAATGGCGGCATCGATGAGCTGTCGCGAAATGTGGACTGGCTCGGGCAGCTCGGGCAGCTCGTCCACGTCAAACCAGCGGGCTTCCTCGAGCTCAATGCCATCGGCGCGCGCCTCGCCCCCCGCGTATTCAAGGCTGAAAGCCATCACCAGTGAATTGGGAAACGGCCACGGCTGGCTGCCGAAGTAAAGCGGATTTCTGGTGGTCACGCCGGTTTCTTCCAGCACTTCCCGTGCTGCCGCGTGTTCGAGCGTCTCCCCCGCTTCGACAAAACCCGCCACCACGGTATAGCGACCCGGCGCATAGCCCGGCTTGCGCGTGAGCAGCAGCTGCCTGCCGCGCGTCACCACCGCCATCACCACCGGCGAGATGCGGGGATAGTAGACTGCGCGGCAGCTGCGGCATTCGCGTGCGCGGTCCGAGGCATGCATGACGGTGGCCCCGCCGCAGCTGCCGCAGTAACGATGGGTGCGGTCCCATTCAGCGATCTGGAAAGCCCGGCCGGCGATGGCCGCAACCCACTCCTCGGCCTCTAGGATCAGCGTCCTCATGCCGATGAACCGGGTGTCGGGAGACGGCGTCCTCGATTCCGGCAAATGCGTGGCAAAGCAATGCTGACCGTCGAGCGTGCCGAGATAGAGGCATGCGGCCGGATGCACGCCGAGCTCTTCCGCGTGCGCCACGGGCAGTTGCGGCCCGGTCGGCGTGCGCCGCACCAGCACCTGGCCGGCGTGGAACGCGCACCACAGCGCCGGGGCATCCAGCCGCCCTGCAAAGCGGTGCGCGGCTTCGAACCTGGCGCCGCTCGAGGTCACAACTTGCCGCCGAACAACTGCAGCGCGCTGCGATAGCACACATCTTCGCGTTCTTTCTGCGTCAGGCCCGGCACGGCGTCGAGTCGCGCCAACGGCTGCTCCTCGCCCATGTCGAACGGCGAGTCGGTGCCTATCACCACCCGCTCAGACCCGACCGTGTCAATGAGATGGCGTATCGCCTGCGGGCTGTGCGTCAGCGCGTCAAAATAGAAGCGCCTGAGCATTTCCAGCGGATCGGACTGCGTCACCGCGGCAGTATCGGGCCGCACTTTGTGGCCGTGAACGAAACGTCCGATCTGGTATGGCAGAAAGCCCCCGCCGTGGGCGAGCAGGATTTTGATGTCCTTGAGTTCGTCGAGCGCGCCGCTGAACATGAGCTTGCCGACCATGATGGTGGTGTCGAGCGGATTGCCGATGAGGTTGGTCAGGTAATAGCAGTCGAGGCGGCCGGCGGAACCCTGGGTGTTGGGGTGCGCAAACACCACCACCTTGAGTTCCTGGATGCGGCGCAGCACGGGGCGAAACCTGGGTTCGGCGAGCTCTTCGTCGCCGATGGCGGTGCCGATCTCGACGGATTTGAAGCCGTATTCCTTGACCACGCGCTCGAGTTCGTCGATGGCTGCGTCCGGATGCTGCATCGGCAGGGTTGCCATGCCGCGCAGCCTGTCGGGATGGGCATCGACCATCTTTGCCACTCCTTCGTTCACGATACGCGCCGTTTTCAGCGCCTGGTCGGCGCCCAGGCCGTAGAAAAAAGCCTGCGGGCCGGGTGAAATCACTGAAATATCGATGCCCTTGCGGTCCATCGACTCGATTTTGGCATCGGCATCATAGAACTCGGGAATCAGGTCGAACTTGACCTTGCCACGCACGAATTTGCGCTGGTGTCCTTCGCCCTCGATCGCGGTTTTGTACAGCTGCGGCTGCTCGCGCATGGCCTGGACGATGGTCTCGGGAATGACATGGCTGTGGACGTCGATGCGCTTCATATGTTCACTGGGCTCCTTTGGTTTATGGTTTTGTCTGCATGCAAATTGGTCGAACCGTGCCGCTAGGCGCGCCGCGCCGCAGCGCGGCTGGCGCGGCGCGGCTGGCTTGCCGCCATGACCAGCTGGGGGGCATTGGTGGAGGGCAGGCTGAACAACCCCTGGTCGAACAGCGTATTCATCTCTGCCGTCACCACCTGCGAAATTTCCTCCACTGCCGCCGGCAACCGCCGCTCCGACTGCTGGGCCAGCATCAGGATGCGATGCACATTGGCATCCGCAATCTGGAAGGCCGAAATCCGGCCGGCCTTGATGTCATCATGGAAGGTCGACACCGGCATGACCGCTGGGCCTATACCGCGCAGCAGCAGCCGGCGCACCGCTTCGACCGCATCGATTTCGGCCTCGACCTGCAGCTGCGCGCCATAACGGCTGATTTGTTCGTCGACGATGGAACGGATCGCCTGGGTGACGATAACCGGCGTTTTCGCAAGCTCCGGCAGCGTGAAAAAACGCCGCGTGCCGCGCGGCAGCGGCGGCGACAGCACCACCAGCGGTTCGGAAAAAAGCGGCGTGAGCCGCAATGCGCGCGAAGGCGCAGGATTGGTAAGCACCGCCACGTCGACCCGGCCCGTGAGCAGCGCGTCGTAGAGCTGGCTGCTGAAACCCTCGACGATTTTCAGCGAAATCTGCGGGCATTGCCGGCGCGCCCTCTCAATGATGCCCGGCAACAGCAGTGGGCCTATGGTCGGCGACAGCCCGAGTATCATGCGCCCGCGCGGCACTTCGTTGCTGGCGCGCAGCTCATCCTTGACGCGCCCCAGCTCGCGCACGATCCTGCGGCAATGGTCGAGAAACTGCCTGCCCGCACCGGTCAGACGCACACCGCGCGGCAGGCGCACTAGCAACTGGGTGCCCAGTTCATCTTCTATGCTGCGCACATGGCGGCTCAGCGCCGGCTGGGCAATGCCCAGGTGATCAGCGGCACGGGTAATGCTGCCCAGTTCCGCGATCTGTACGAAATATTTGATGCTGCGCAAATCCATGAGCGATGACGGGTGTCAGCAGCGCCGGCTGCATGAGTGATAACAAACCGGCATGAATTAAATTGGCACCTATGATGCCGCTTTCACGCAGTAATGTAAAATAACAGCGGAAACATGACGCTGCGCAGCAATTTCACCCGGCAAGCCCCGCAGAACCCATGCATTTTCGTTATGGCAAGGATTCAAAAAAGATATTTGTCATGCATGGCGTGCTGTCGCTAACATGGGTAGCGCTGAAACTGCATCACAGCGGCACATCACGGCAGCATCGCGTGCCGCAACACGTACTTGCAGCCGCACTTTACAACCGTACTCACAACGATAAACCCGCTCACGATAACCATAATCCGCCCTGCGCACGTCGTTGCGTGCGCCCGGTCAGCCCCCCAGAGGAAAATCAGTGAAACAGATCAACGTCGGCATTATCGGCACAGGCTGGTGTGGCGGCATACGTGCCGAAACCTGCGCCGCCAACCCTTTTGTGAAAAACCTGTATCTGGCCGAAAACCGCCCGGAACGGCTTGCCGAAGTCGCCAAGTCGACCAGCGCAAAATTTGCCACCACCGATTATCGCGAACTGCTGAAAATCGACGAAATCGATGCCTACTACATTTCCGCCACGCCCGAAACCCTGCATTACCCCATGGCGCGGGAATGCCTGCTCGCGGGCAAGCACGTGTTCCTGGAAAAGCCGATCGCCATGGAACTGCATGAGGCAGATGAGCTGATTGCCATCGCGCGTAAAAACAATCTCAAGTTCACCATCGGTTATTCCCAGCGCTTTAATCCCAAATTCGCCTATGTCAGGAAATGCGCAACCGACGGCACGCTGGGCCAGCCGGTCAGCGCGCTGGTCAGCCGCCACATCGGGCGCGGACTGGGCAAGAAAATCACCGGCAGGACCAAGCTTTCCCCTGCCGCCATGGAGGCCACGCACGATCTCGATTTCGTGCTGTGGTGCCTCGAACCCGCGCGGCCGGTGCGGGTTTACTCGACCGTCAATTACGGCGCGATGCGGGCAGCCAGCGGCGCTGACGTGCCCGACACGCAATACATCACCGTCACCATGGACAGCGGCGTTTCATTCGTGGTCTGCGCCGGCTGGAGTCTGCCGCCCGCCTACCCCAATTTTTCCATGACCTGGATAGAGTTCGTCGGCACCGAAGGCGCGCTGGTCATAGACGACACCCACCGCGACACCATGCTCACCACCATGCACAAAGGCATCGTGCATCCGATGTCGAGCATGCCGGGCGAATTTGTCGAGCACGCCTACGCCGGTCCGATGAAGGCAGAGACCATACACTTCCTGGAGGCCGCAGCGCTTGACCGTCCGGTACTGGTCACTGCCGAGCAGGCGCGCCAGGTAATGGAAGTCTATATTGCCGCTGATATTTCAGCCGAACGCGGCGAGCCTGTAACCCTGCCGCTGCCTGAATCACGGCCTGCCGTCGCCGCAGCGGGAGCCGGCCGATGAAAAAAGAACCGAAACGCATCGGGCTCGCCATCGTCGGCGCCGGCCGCGTAGGCCTGATCCGCGGCGAGCTCGCGGCACGCCACCCGGAAGTGGGCTGGATCGGGCTCGCCGAAAAGAATCCCGAGCGCGGTGAAATCGTCCGCGAAAAATGCGGCGCCGACTTCGTCACCACCGATTTCCGCGAGCTGCTGAGCCGTCCTGAAGTCAATGCGGTGATCGTCGCAACCGACGAGCATCTGCACGTCGATCCGGTGATGTTCGCGGCCGAGCGCAACCTGCCCATGCTGATTGAAAAGCCGCTCGCCACCGATCTCGCCGAATCGGCAGCGACGCTGGCTTCAATCGAAAAATCCGGGGTGGACGCCGTCATCGGCTACACCCAGCGTTTTCGCCGCCGCTGGCTGGTGGCCAAGGAAAAAGTCCGCTCCGGCGCGCTCGGCGAAGTGACCATGGTGACCTCGCGCGCCTTCATGAACCGGCTGGTCGCCATCGACAACTACAAGCGCAGCGATAACCGCGCGGAAGTCACTCCCATGGTGATTTCCGGCACGCATGCGCTGGATGTGGTGATGTGGCTGATGGAGGCCAAGAAACCGGTGGAAGTCTACGCACGCTCGGTGAACAAGGCCCTGGGCCCGACCTGGCAGGGCGTGGACGGCACCGGCTACACCATCACATTCGACGATGGCGCCATCTACCACGGCGTGATTTCCTGGGCGCTGCCCGAGATCTGGCCGGGCGCGGTCTACAGCCTGGAAGTCGGCGCCGTCGGCACCGAGGGCGTGCTCACCATAGACGATACCCATCGCGACATCGTGCTGGCGACCAACCTCATACAGGCCGAGGGCTATGCGCCGGACAAGCGCCGCCACGTGGATTTCCTAACCAGCTACCCCGTCGGCGACATGGCGCTGGGCGAACTGCGCGGCCCCATGCGCGAAGAAACCAACTCCTGGCTGAACCGCGTCTCGCTGGGCGTGCCCACCCAGCACGCCACGGCGCGCGAGGGGCATAACCGCCTGATGCTGACCAAGGCCATCGACCTGTCGGCGCGACTCAAGCGCCCCGTCGCCCTGCCGATCAGCCCCGAGGACGAGCGCATGGGGACTTAGCCCATGCGCAGGCATTTGCATGAAACGCCGAACTGATAAACACTAAAATTCAACGATAGACTCTCACCAAGGAGGAGCACATGAATACCGGAAACCGCACCGCCATTGTGCTGGGCTGCATCGCCGCATTGCTGCCCGTTAGCGTTGCAGCGCAAACCAAGACGGATTATCCCAACCGCCCTGTGCGCATGGTGGTGCCGTTCGCCCCCGGCGGCGCATCCGATTTTGTCGGCCGCATCCTGCAGCCGGTGATGGCCGAGTTGCTCAAGCAGCAGGTGGTGGTCGACAATCGCGCCGGCGCCGCCGGCAACATCGGGGTCGAAGTTGCGGTCAAGGCCAACCCCGACGGCTATACATTTCTGCTGGGCAACGTCGGCACCATGGCGATCAACCCGAGCTACTACACCAAGTTTCCGTACCGGCCGCTGAAAGACCTGATCCCCATCACCCAGGTGGTGGACGTGCCCGGAAGCCTGGTGGTGCATCCCACCCTCCCCGTTAAAACGGCGAAGGAACTCGCCGCCTATATCAAGGCCAATTCGGGCAAGCTGAACTACGGCTCGCCCGCGCCCAGCAGCGCCAACAGCCTGGAAATGCTGATGTTCCTCAATTCCATCGGCGCCAAGGCGACGGAAGTGCCATACAAGGGTGGCGCAGGCCCGGCGACCATCGGCCTGCTGACCAATGAGGTGCAGATGATGTTCGTGACTTTTTCTTCGGCGCTGCCCCACGTCAAGCAGGACAGGATGCGCATGGTGGGTGTGATCGCCCCCGAGCGCAACCCGGCGTTGCCCGATGTCCCTACCATGCGTGAGCAGGGCTTTGACATGACCGTGGGCTCCTGGCAGGGCATATTCGTGCCCAAGGACACGCCGCGCCCGGTCGTCGCCAAGCTGTTTGAAATCGGCCAGGCGACGATGCAGAATCCGCAGGTGCGCAAGCGGCTCGCCGACGGCGGCGTCAGCGTCGTGGTTAGCAAATCGCCCGCAGATTTCGTAAAATTCGTCAAGGATGAGACCGAGCGCTTCGGCAAGGTCATCAAGGACGCAAACATCCAGACGCAGTAAGCGCAGCACAAAAATACAATATCGCTTTATTCGCTTATAAATCGGAGAGCACAATGGCAAATGTAGGCATGGTGGGACTGGACTGGCAGGAACGCATCAACTGGGACCGGCTGCGCAAGTATCGCCTGGAGCGTGCGCGCGAGCGCATGAAAGCGCACGGTCTCGGTGCCATGCTGCTCATGTACGATGAGAACGTGCGCTATGTGACCAGCACCCTCACCCCGGGCTGGAACCGGCTCAAGCCCGGCCTGCGCTATGCGCTGCTGTGCGGGGACGACGCCCCCGTGCTGTTTGAACAGGGCGACATCGGCGTGCACATCGCCAAGCATTCGCCGTGGATTCCCAAGGAAAACATCAAGTATTCCTACGCCTGGATCAAGGGCGCGGCAGGCCCGGCCTCGCTGCAGCAGGTGACCAAGTTCACCAATGGCATCAAGAAAGAGATGAAGAAAAGTGGCGTCGACGGCATGAAGCTGGGTGTCGACTTCATCGACATCAACATGATCCAGATCTTCAAGGAAGCCAAGATCGAATGGACCGACGGCATGACCGCGATGATGGAGGCGCGCGCCGTCAAGAACCAGGACGAGCATGAGTGCATGCGCCAGGTCGGCGCCATCGGCGATGCCGCGCACTGGGAGTTCATGAAATTCCTCAAGCCAGGGCTGACCGAAAACCAGCTCACTGCGCACATCATGGAATTTCTCTACAACATTCCGGGCATGGAAGACGTGGAGGACGTGATCGTGTCCTCGGGCCTGAACACCTGGCCAAACTGGCGCAACTTCTCCGACCGCATCATCAAGCCGGGCGACATGGTGTTCATGGACTTGGCAGCGCTGACCTGGAACGGCTACAAGTCGTGCTACTACCGCACCTACATGGTGGGCCGCGAGCCGAACCAGGAGCAAAAGGACGTCTACGCGCAGGCGCTGGGCTGGCTCTACGATTCGATCAAGGCGGTCAAGGTTGGCGCCACCACCCGTGACATTGCCTCGAAATGGCCTTCCGCCAAGGAAACCTGGGGCTACGAGGAAGAAGACCAGGCCGCCGCCAACCTGTGGGGCCATGGCCTGGGCCTCGCACAATACGACCAGCCGGTCATCTCGCGCATCTGGTCCATGGACCATCCGATAGAGATCAAGGAAGGCATGGTGTTCGCGCTGGAAACCCAGCATGGCAAAACCCATCAATGGGGCGTGCGCATCGAGGAAATGCTGATCGTGCACAAGGACAGCGTGGAAATCGTTTCCAATTTCCCGGTCGAACAGATCACCGTGGTGGACCCGATGCCGGGCTATTGCAATTTCGGCAAGCTGCCGGGAAGGTAAGCCCCGCGAATGACAAAGGCGATGCGGACCGCGGCGCTGCTGGCGCCGCGGCGCTTCGGCATCATCGAGCGACCCGCGCCGTCTGCAGCAGCCGGTGAGGTGGTGGTGCGCACCGCAGCCACCGCGGTATGCCACACCGATCTCGGCATCTACACTGGCGAGCATCCCGGCATACGCTATCCCGTGGTGCTGGGGCATGAATCCACCGGGGTGATAGAGACCGTGGGCGAGGCGGTGAACGGGCTCGCACCCGGCCAGCCGGTCATCATCAACCCCATCATTTCCTGCGGGCACTGCGATTCATGCCGGCGTGGTGCGCCGCACCTGTGCCGCAATGCAGGCTTGTTCGGCCGCGAGGTCGACGGCTCGCTGAGCGAGTTCGTAAACCTGCCGGCGAGGTATATCCATGCCCTGCCGCCGCAGATGCCGCTCGCCGACGCCACACTGATCGAAACCCTCGCTACAGTGCGCCATGCCCAGCAGCGGCTGGCGCTGGCCGCGGGGGAATCGGTCGTCGTGCTCGGTATGGGCACCACCGGCCTGCTGCATGCCCGGCTGGCGGTGCTGGCGGGCGCCGGAACCGTGATCGTCGTGTCGCGCAGCCGCTGGAAGCTCGACATGGCGCAGCGCATGGGCGTGCATCACGCGCTGGACACCGGTGCAGAGCAGGCGCTGGATGAAGTGCTGCGCCTGACCGGCGGCGAAGGCGCCGACGTGGTCATAGATACCGTAGGCGGCGATGCCACGCTCAAGGCCGGCATCGACATGCTGCGGCCCGGCGGACGTTACTCCCCCTATGCGGTGAGTCATGCCTGCTGCCCTGCTTTCAGCACCTTTCCGCTGTATTACAAGGAAATCAGCATCATCGGCTCGCGTGCGCTGCATCCCGCCGACATGGCGCCATCCATCGATCTCGTTGCTTCGGGGAAAATCGATGTCAGCGGCTTTGTTTCCGCCAGCTATCCGCTCGCGCGCACCGCGGAAGCCTTCGAGGAATACGAACGCAATCCCGGCCGCGTATTGCGCATCGTGATCGATTCCAGGGAATCCTAGCAACCATATGATTAAATTGATATATCCCATTTCCTCCAGAGAGGCGACCGAGGCCGCGCGCTTCGGCCCCAAGGCGGCCAACCTGGCGGCGTTGTGCCAGTCCGGCCTGCCCACGCCTGGCGGCTACTGCCTGGACGCTGAGGCCTACCGCCTGCAGATCAGGGCGCTCGGCCTCGAAGCGTCGGCGCGCGGCGCCTTCTCCACCGACGACAGCCCGAGGGCGCGCCGTTACGCGCTCGACATGAAACTGGGGTTGATGGACAAGCCGATCGCTCCGGAAATCGAAGCACAGCTGCTGCAGACCTGGCGCGGCCTGGTGGCGGAGTCGGGCACGCCCATCGTGGTGCGTTCCTCGGCGCTGGTGGAAGATCGCCATGGATCAAGTTTTGCCGGCCAGTTTGAAAGCTTTCTGGACCTCGACAACGAGACCGATTTTCTTACCGCGGTGCGGGCCTGCTGGACCGCGTTATGGTCAACGCGCGCACTGCGCTACATGGCCACCCACGATATCGATCCGGCCGACACTGCCATGGCGCTCATCATCCAGCCGCTGGTGCAGGCGCGCGCCGCCGGCGGCGCGCTGAGCCAGACTGCCGAAGGCAATATGCTGATCAACGCCACCTCCGGCCTGGGTTCTGCCATTGCGCAGGGGGAGGTGACGCCCGATCGTTATGTGCTCAACCGCAACGGCGAACTGATCGAGACCGTGGCCGCGCCCACTGCCTATCACGCGCTGAGCTGCGCGCACCGCCCCGCCTTCGCCCCGCGCAAAAAGAATGCGCCGGAACAGCTTTGCCTGACACCCGAACAGGTGGCTGAACTGGGCGTGATGCTGCGCAAAACGGAAAACCTGATGGGCCGGCCGGTGGAAATCGAATGGGCCATCGACGATGCGGGATTCAAGCTGCTGCAATCGCGGCCGCTGCATCTGGAGATCGAGCCGGAGCGCGTGCCCGACGAAATGTGGCTGCGCCAGCCGCACCTGCGCGGTCAGCCCGCGGGCGCCGGCTGGGGTTCGGGCCTGGCCTGCGTGATTAATTGCGAGTGCGAACTGTCGCGCGTTGCGCCCGGTTCCATCCTCGTGACCAAAATGGCCGGCCCGGCGCTGTCGCAAATCCTGCCGCGGGTGTCGGGCGTGGTGGCCGAGCTCGGTGGCAGCACCTCGCACCTGGCGTCGCTGGCGCGGGAGCGCGGCATTCCCATGGTGCTGGGCGTGCTCGACGCCACCCAGCGCATCCCCGAAGGCTCCATGGTTGCCGTGGACGGCGTCGGCGGCGTGGTGCGCTGGATGAAATCCGATCTTGAACGGCAACCGATGAGGCCATTATGAGCCAGCGTCTGCGCGGCATCAGCGATGAAGAAGCCAGTGGCGTCGTGAAGCAGGTATTCGACACCTCCAACCAGCTGCTGGGCCGTACCGCCAACCTGCTGCGCATACTCGCGCACAGCCCGTACATCGCGCGCTGGTTCCTGCCCCTGGTTGCTGCCGTGCGCCAGCCCCGTGCCGGAGCCGTCTCCGACGTGCGCCTGCGCAACCTGGCGGTGCTGAAGACATCGACCATCAATGGCTGCAAATACTGAACGGAGCACAATTACGTGCTTGGTCAAGCACTGGGATTGAAAAACGAGGAATTCGACGCACTACAGGGCGACTATCGCGCAAGCTCGTTGTTCACGGACAGAGAAAAAGCGGTGCTGGCGTGGTCAGAAGCCATGACGCACAACACCGCAAAGCACGACGCCGCGGTATGGAATGAACTGCGCCGCCTGTTCAACGAAGCCGAAATAGTCGAAATATCCATGGCCTGCGCAATGTTCAACATGATCAACCGTCTCAACGACTCGTTCCGCACCGAGCTCGAATCCGAAGAGTACAACCGCCGCCAGCATGGCGCCGTGGGCGTGACCGCACAGGCGCTGGAAGAGTATGCCTGCCGCATCTGTTCCGGCACTGGCGGCAGGATCTGAAATGATGAAAATGAAAAAATCCCGGTGCAGTTTTTACGCTTTTCCCCTCCCTCCTCTCGCCTCCCGTTGCTAAATGTCCGCCCGTATTCATATCACCCAGCCGGTAGCGGAAAGCGCCATGGCGCGCCTGCGCGCCGTGGCCCAGGTCACGCTCAACCCCGACCCCCTGCATATTGCGACCAAGCCCGAATTGATGGAGGCCGCGCGCAATTGCGACATCCTGTTCTGCCTGCTCCATGATCACGTGGACCGCGATATCATCCATGCCAACCCGCGGCTGCGTGCCGTGGCTTCCATGACCATCACGCCGGCCGATATCGACATCGCGGCAGCAACCGAGCGGCGCATCCCGGTCACTGTCATCCCTTCCCTGCTGCTGGATGACGCCACCGCCGACCTTGCCTGGGCACTGCTGCTTTCCACCGCGCGACGCGTGGCGGAAGGCGACCGCCTGATGCGAGCCGGGACCTTTCCCGGCTCGCAGTCCTGCTATATGGAGGGCGGCAGTGTATCGCACAAAACCATGGGCATCGTGGGCATGGGCGGCGTGGGCAAGGCCGCGGCACGGCGCGCCCGCGGCTTCGGCATGCGCATTCTTTACCACGACCCCCGCCGCCTGCAGGAAGCCGAGGAAAAAGACCTCGGACTGACCTGGGCAACACTGGACGAATTGCTGACCCGGGCGGATTTCGTTTCGCTGCATGCGCGGCTCACGCCCGAAACCCGTCATCTGCTCAGCGACCGCGAGTTCGGGCTGATGAAGCCGACGGCTTATCTGATCAACACCGCGCGCGGTCCCATCGTGGACGAACAGGCGCTGGTGCGCGCGCTTGCCGCCGGACGCATTGCGGGTGCCGGGCTGGATGTGTATGAGAATGAGCCGCAGCCCGACCCGGCGCTGCTGGCCATGTCCAACGTCGTGTTCACGCCCCATGTCGGCAGCGCTATCCACGAACTGCGCGAAGCCATGGCTAACGTGGTGGTGGACAACATACTCGCCGTGCTCGAAGGCCGGCAGCCGCCGAATTGCTGGAATCCTGAAATTTATGGCGGTAAAGCTTGAGTCGAGAAAGGAAATGAAATGGCAGCAAAAGCAAAGGTAGTGCTTACCGACTACGTCTGGGAATCGCTGGACGTGGAAAAGAAAATTCTCGCGGGACTGGCCGACCTGGTGCCGCTGCAGACCAAGAAACCCGAGGATTTCCTGGCCGAGGCGGCTGACTGCGATGCCCTGCTCAACACCTATGCCGGGCCGATCACCGCAGACGTCATGGCAAAAATGCCCAAGTGCCGCATCATCGCCCGCTACGGCATCGGCGTGGACACCATCGACCTTGATGCGGCCACCGCCGCCGGCATCATCGTCACCAACAATCCGACCTACTGCATCGAGGAGGTGGCCGAACACACCATGGCGCTGCTGCTGTCAGCGGCGCGCAAAATCACCTTCTACGACCGCCAGGTGCGCGCCGGACAATGGGCAGTGCCGCCGGGCAAGCCTATTTACCGGCTCGCCGGCAGCACCCTGGGGCTGGTCGGCTTTGGCAACATCGCCCGCCAGGTGGCGGTGCGTGCTGCCGCTTTCGGCATGCGCGTGCTTTACGCCGACCCCTTCATCCAGGACGGGCAGTTTGATGCGCCCGGCAACAAAATGGAACTGGGCGCCATGTTGCGCGAGTCGGATTTCGTCTCCCTGCACCCTCCGCTCACGCCACAGACGCGCAGGATGATCAGTGACGAGGCGTTCTCGCACATGAAACCCAGCGCCGTCCTCATCAACTGCGCACGCGGCCCCGTCGTTGACACCGATGCGCTGGTGCGCGCGCTTGACGCGAAAAAAATCGCCGGCTGCGCGCTCGACACCATAGACCCCGAGCCGCTGCCCGATCCCCACCCGCTGCGCGGCCGGGAAAACGCGATCATCAACCCCCACGCCGCGTGGTACAGCGAGCAGGCCATGGTCGGACTGCAATCCGGCGCGCCCAACGAAGTGCGGCGCGTCCTCGCCGGGGAATGGCCGGTGAACGTGGTCAATCGGGCAGTAAAGGGCAGGAACCGTGCAGGCCTGTAGCCGCCTGCGCTAGAATTCGGGTTTTACGAACAGGGGGAGACTCATGAAGTTGTGCCGCTACGGCAGGGATGGATACGAAAAACCCGGCATGATCGACGCCGAAGGCAAGCTGCGCGACTTGTCGAAGATCATCGACAATCTCGACGCCGCGGCGCTGTCGCCGCGCAGCCTGAAAATGCTTTCCGGCATCAAGCCCGAGACCCTGCCTCTGGTCACCGGCAATCCGCGCTTCGGCGTGCCCTATACCGGGATTTCCAAGTACGTCGCCATCGGACTCAACTATTCCGACCATGCGGCGGAGGCTGGCATGGCAGTGCCCAGCGAGCCCATCATTTTCATGAAGGCGACGACCAGCATCTGCGGCCCCAATGACGACACCATACAGCCCCGCAATTCCACCAAGCTCGACTGGGAAGTCGAACTCGCCGTGGTCATCGGCAGCAAGGCACAGTACGTGCCTGAAGACAAGGTCTTCGAGCATGTCGCTGGCTACTGCGTAGCAAATGACGTGTCGGAACGCGCCTTCCAGCTGCAGTCCTCGCAATGGGACAAGGGCAAGGGCTGCGACACCTTCGGCCCGATCGGCCCCTGGCTGGTCACCCAGGACGAGGTGCCTGATCCGCAGAATCTCGACATGTGGCTGGACGTCAACGGCAAACGCATGCAGTCCGGCAATACCCGCACCATGATTTTCGGCGTGCGCAAGCTGGTTTCGTACTGCAGCCACTACATGACCCTGCTGCCCGGCGACATCATCTGCACCGGCACCCCGCCCGGCGTCGGCATGGGCATCAAGCCCAGCCCGGTATGGCTCAAGCCCGGCGACGTTGTCACCCTGGGCATCCAGGGCCTGGGCGAGCAACGACAGAAAATCGTCGCCTGCCCGAGCTGATCCGCAGGCCTGCCATGAAAAACGGCGAACCTGGGTTCGCCGTTTTTGCTGCGCAGGCGCCAAAGCCCGCGGCAAGTACTGCTTACTGCTTGCAACGACTCACAACGCGCGCTCCAGCTCTTCGCGCTGCTCAGCCATCTCTCGCGGCAGTCGGCTCTGCAGTTTGCTGAACAATTCGGCATGCTCCCTGAGTTCCTCACGCCACAACGCAGCGTCGACTGCCGACAGCTTGGCAAAGGTATCGCGACTGACCTTGTCCAGGCCGCGCCATTCCAGATCCTCGTAGCGTGGCATGCTGCCTATCGGCGTGTCCACCGCGCCTGCCCTGCCTTCGCAGCGCTCGATGATCCATTTCAGCACGCGCATGTTCTCGCCGAATCCCGGCCACAGGAACTTGCCGTTCTCGTCCCGACGGAACCAGTTGACGCTGAAGATACGCGGCGCATGCTTGAGCGCGCTGCCTACTTTCAGCCAGTGCCGGAAATAGTCGCCAAAGTGATAGCCGCAGAACGGCAGCATGGCGAAGGGGTCGCGCCTCACCACGCCGACCTTGCCGACGATGGCCGCAGTGGTTTCCGAAGCCATGGTTGCCGCCAGGTAAACACCGTGCTTCCAATCCGCGGCCTCGGTCACCAGCGGCACGGTTGTGGTGCGCCGGCCACCAAACAGAAAGGCGCTGATCGGCACGCCCTCGGGGTTCTCCCAGTCTTCGTCAAGGGAAGGCAGCTGGGTGGAAGCAACGGTGAAGCGCGAATTCGGGTGCGCAGCCAGGCGGCCGCTGTCCGGTGTCCAGGGCTTGCCCTGCCAGTCCGTGAGTTCCCCGGGCGGGGTCTTGGTGAGGCCTTCCCACCACACGTCGCCGTCGGGTGTCAGCGCCACGTTGGTGAATATCGTGTTCGATTTCAGCGCCGCCAGGCAGTTGGGGTTGGTTTCTTCCGAAGTTCCCGGTGCCACGCCGAAAGCGCCGGCCTCGGGATTGATGGCGTACAGGCGCCCGTCCTTGCCGGGCTTGATCCAGGCGATATCCTCGCCTATGGTGGTCACCTTCCAGCCCTCGAGCGCAGCAGGCGGAATCAGCATCGCCAGGTTGGTTTTGCCGCAGGCGCTGGGAAACGCGGCGGCAATGTAATGCTTTTTGCCTCCCGGCGGCTGTATGCCGAGAATCAGCATGTGCTCGGCAAGCCAGCCCTGCTCCCGTGCCATGATGGAGGCGATGCGCAGCGCAAAGCATTTCTTGCCCAGCAGCGCATTGCCGCCATAGCCGCTGCCGAACGACCAGATCGACTTGTCCTCGGGGAAATGCACGATGTACTTGTGCTGCTTGTTGCTCGGCCACGGCACGTCTCTCTGCCCCGGGGCAAGCGGCGCCCCGATCGAATGCAGGCACGGCACGAAATAGCCGCCAGCACCCAGGATGTCCAGCACCCTGCGTCCGATGCGCGTCATGATGCGCATGCTGACCACGACATACGGCGAATCGGTCAGTTCCACGCCGATATGGGCGATATGCGAGCCCAGCGGCCCCATGCTGAAGGGAATCACATACATGGTACGTCCGCGCATGCAGCCGCGGAACAGCCTGCCCAGCGTAGCGCGCATCTCGTCCGGCGCCACCCAGTTGTTGTTGGGACCGGCGTCTTCCTGATTGCGGGAGCAGACAAAGGTGCGGTCTTCCATCCGCGCCACATCGTCGGGATCGGAACGCGCAAGAAAACTGTCCGGGCGCTTCTGCGGATTCAACCTGATCAGCATGCCGGAAGCGACCATTTCGTTGCACAGCCGGTCGTATTCTTCCTGCGAGCCGTCGCACCACACGATACGGTCCGGCTGGGTGAGTGCGGCGACTTCCGCCACCCATTGCTTCAGCTTCTCATTGGTGACGTAGGCGGGGACTTCATGGGTGGGCGCGACCTGGGCCGCAGTGGCGGGACGGTTCATGAGAACATCCTTCTCCTTGCTGCACGCTGAGTAATTTTATCTTTAAAAAACAACGGCAAAGCGAATCAGCATGGGTCGCTCTGCCGGTGGAAATATGATTTTACCTGAATATCGGCTGCCACGGCAGCGCTGCGCAATCCGATTTCGCCATGCGGGCTGGGGCCGCGGCGCCCGTCAGCGGCGCTGAAACTGGGTCTTGCCGAACATCACGTCGCGCGCCTTGTCGTCGATCGGCACGGCAGCATTTTCGCCGGCCAGCACCTGGCAGCCGCGCTGCACCGCGGGGCGTGCGTTGATATTCTCGAACCAGCGCTTGGCGTGCGGGTACTCGTCCATGTTGATGCCGCGGCTTTCCGCACCGCGCATCCAAGGAAAAATGGCGATGTCGGCGATGCTGTATTCGTCGCCCGCCACGTGGCGCGATTCGGCCAGCCGCCTGTCCAGAATATTGGTCAGTCGGTTGGCTTCATTGGTATAGCGTTCGATCGCGTACGGAATCTTGTCCACCGCGTAACGGCGGAAATGGTTGGCTTGGCCAAACATCGGCCCCACGCCGCCCATCTGCCACATCAGCCACTGCACGCAGGTCCAGCGTGCATGCAGATCCTGCGGCAGGAGCATGCCGGTCTTTGAGGCCAGGTACAGCAGGATGGCTCCCGACTCGAACAGCGACAGCGGCTTGCCGCCAGGGCCTTCGTGGTCGACGATCGCCGGGATGCGGTTATTGGGACTGATTTTGAGAAACTCGGGCTTGAACTGATCTCCGCTGCGTATGTTCACGCCGTGCACGCGATACTTGAGTCCGGTTTCTTCCAGCATGATGTGGACCTTGTGCCCATTGGGCGTAGCCCAGCTGTACAAATCGATCATCTAACCTCCAGAAATATGAACTGCCGGCAACAGGCAGTATAACCCAGCCGGTTTGCGGTCCCGCGCTGTCGGCTGGCGGCTTTTCCTGCTAACCTTGCCGCGGGAATAATCCATGCCGCAACGCGCCTTCCCGTTTGCCCTGCTTCCCCCCGGTACCCTGCCCGACGCCCGGCTGCTGCTGACGGCGCGCGCGCTGCGGGCATTCGGCGACGGCTATGTCAGCCTGCTGCTGCCCTTTTACCTGACGCTGCTCGGACTGAGCGCGCTGCAGGTCGGCATCATCATCACCGCCACCCTGCTCGGCGCGGGCATGCTGACCCTTGCCGCCGGCACCCTCGCGCACCGCCTGCGCCAGCGCAATCTGCTGATCGCGGCGTCGCTGCTGACGGTCCTCGCCAGCCTGATGCTCGCATTTGCCGCGGACTTCTGGCCGCTGCTACTGATCGCGCTGATGGGCACGCTGAATCCATCGAGCGGCGATGTCAGCGTGTTTTCGCCGCTCGAACAATCGCTGCTGGCGCAGACTGTGGGCGCGCAATCACGCACCGCGCTGTTTGCACGCTACAGCCTGATCGGCGCCCTCATCGGCGCGCTGGGTGCGCAGGCCGCGGCGCTGCCGGCGGCGGCAGCGAATCTGTGGCAGTTGGAAATGAAAACCATGCTGCAGGCGATGTTCATGATCTATGCCGCAACGGCCGTAGTCGGCATGCTGCTCTACCGGCGGCTGTCTCCGCGGCTGGAAACGCATGCGCAGGCGCAATCCGCGCCGCTCGGCAAATCGAAGAAAATCGTCTACAAGCTGGCGGCGCTGTTCAGCCTCGATGCGCTGGGCGGGGGCTTTGCGGTGCAGTCGCTGCTCGCGCTGTGGCTGTTCCAGCGATTTGAGCTGTCGCTCGCCGCAGCTGGCACGATTTTTTTCTGGACCGGGATATTCACCGCGTTTTCGCATCTGGCTGCTGCCAGGATCGCGGCGCGCTTCGGCCTCATTAACACCATGGTGTTCACGCATATTCCAGCCAGCATTTTTCTCATCCTGGTGCCGTTCATGCCCAGCCTGCCGCTGGCCATCCTGTTTCTGTGCCTGCGCAGCGCGCTGTCCTCCATGGATGTGCCCGCGCGCACTTCGTACGTGATGGCGGTGGTATCGCCGGGTGAGCGCCCCGCGGCGGCAAGCGTCACTGCCGTGCCGCGCAGCCTGGCTGCCGCGCTGAGCCCGGCTTTTGCCGGCTACCTGCTCTCGCTATCGGCCTTCGGCTGGCCCTTGATCATCTGCGGCGTCCTCAAGATCACCTACGACCTGCTCCTGCTGAGGATGTTCCGCCACGTCAGGCCGCCTGAAGAAACAGCACCGGACAGGCGCGGCGACTGAAGCCGCCTAGGGCGGCAAGGTGGCCGGGGCGTTCGTGAGGCGGATCCGCCGTTTGCCTTCCGCCTGCACCAGGACTGCAAACTCTGCTGCCGGCAGGTGCAAGGCCAGCAATCCCCGCGCCAGCAGGGTCTGCCGGGTCTGTTGCGCTGCAGTTGCGGCGGCCACGCCCGCGCTGATGCGCGCGACCACTTCCGGCGGCGTGCCAGGCGGCGCAAACACGCCATACCAGCCGCCAACTTCAAAATCCACTGCATCGGGCCCGGCAATCAACGGCGCATGCGGCAAGGTCGGGTAAGGCTCTCTTTCAGCCAGCCCAAGCAACCTGAGCCTGCCGTTGTCGAGAAACGGCATTGCTGCAGCCAGCGCCACAAACGCGAAATCGACCTGGCGCTTGACCAGTGCATCGACCGCCGCGATTCCGCCGTTGAAAGGCACGTGCACGACATGAATCCCTGCCGTTTTTTTGAGCAGTTCTCCGGCCACATGGCCGATGCTGAATTCGCCCGCAGTGGCGAAATTGAGATGTCCCGGGCGGCGGCGCGCATGGCGTATCAGCTCATGCACATCGACCGCAGCCAAACCACGACGAGCGATCAGGGCAACCGGCATGCGCGCCACCATGGCAACCGGCAACAGCGTCCGCTCCGCGTAAAGCGGCGGCACGCCCGGCAGAGGCAGGTGCAGCGGCAGATTGTCACTGCCTCCCAGCAGCAGCCGGTATCCGTCGGGGGCTGCGTGTGCGACGTGATGCATCGCCTCCAGCGCGCGCCCTCGCGTCCTGCGCTCGACCACCACGGACTGCCCCAGCACCGCCGACATTCCGAATCGCATCTCCGTCACCAGCACATCGGTCAGCGGTGGCGCCGCGTGACTTTGCATCGTCTTGAGCACCTTGTTGATTGCCGGCGCGCCGGCAACCTCGGCAGAACCGGTGACCGGATAGGGCAGGATCAGCGTGACGGGCTTTTCCGGATAGCCTGCGGCAGCGGGTGGCGCAACCCAGCACAGCAGGACCAGGGGCAGCAGCGTGGAACGAATACGCATGACCATGAAACGGGAAACTTTCAAGCTGCATCTTCAGGCATGAAATTACCGGCAAAGATTAGTCTTTCATGCTGGCGCGGGCAAGGTTGCCCGGAATGCGTCATTAATGGATACTCAGCGCAAATTGCGCCCCCGGATCTGCATGCCAGACCGCATTTTCCGCGCAACCCGCCAACACCAGCAGGAGACACCCAGCGTGCCAACCGCCATCGGAAGAGTAACCAAAGCACTGTCGAAGATTTTCCTCCAGGGCCTGGTGGTGGTGCTGCCCATCACCATCACGCTCGCGGTCATTTACTGGTTCGCCTCGACCGCGGAAACCTTCCTGGGCAGTCTCGTCCAGTTCATTGCCCCGGGCTGGCGCTACTGGACCGGGCTGGGCGTGCTGATCGGCATGGTTCTGGTGTTCGTGGCGGGGCTGATGATGAACGCCTGGATCACGCGCCGGCTGCTGGTGCACGCCGAAGCGCTCATGGAGCGCATCCCGGTGGTCAAAAGCATCTACGGCAGCCTGCGCGACCTTGCCAAGTTCATGTCGCGCGACAACTCGAAAGACGGATTTCACCAGGTCGTGGTGGTTTCCGTTACCGACCAGATTCGTCTGCTCGGATTCGTGACGCGCGAAGACTTTTCCAGCCTGCCCGGAAAACTGGGGGCTTCCGACACCGTGGGCGTCTATCTGCCCATGAGCTACCAGATCGGCGGCTACACCGTGTTTTTGCCAAGATCCGCGATCGAACCCATAGACATGAGCGTGGAAGATGCCATGCGCTTCACGCTCACCGCGGGCATGTCTAACGCACAGCAACCGCTGACTGCACAGCAATCCGGCAAGGGGGATCCGGGCTAGCTGAAGGCCGAAATACCGGTCTGGGCGCGGCCCAGCACCAGCGCATGAATGTCGTGCGTGCCTTCGAGCGTGTTGACGGTTTCCAGGTTGAGCATGTGGCGTATCACCGGATACTCGTCCGAAATGCCGTTGCCGCCCAGCATGTCGCGCGCGAGGCGGGCGATTTCCAGCGCCTTGCCGGTTGAATTGCGCTTGAGCAGCGACACCATCTCCGGCGTCGCCCTGCCCTGTTCGCGCAGGCGGCTGACATGCAGGCAGGCGAGCAGGCCGATCGCGATTTCCGACTGCATGTCGGCGAGTTTTTTCTGAATCAGCTGGTTGGCCGCAAGCGGACGGCCGAACTGCACGCGGTCCAGCGTATACTGGCGCGCCGTATGCCAGCATGCTTCGGCAGCGCCCAGCGCTCCCCAGCAGATGCCGAAGCGCGCATTGTTGAGGCAGCCAAACGGGCCCTTGAGGCCTGACGCCCCAGGCAGCAGGTTCTCCTCCGGAACGAATACCTGATCCATCACGATTTCCCCGGTCGGCGAGGCGCGAACGGAAAACTTGCCTTCGATCTTGCGCGTGGCAAGCCCCTGCATGCCGCGTTCCAGTATGAAGCCGCGGATCACCCCGCCATCGTCCTTTGCCCAGACCACCATGATGTCGGCAATGGGCGCATGGGTGATCCATATCTTGCTGCCGCTCAGCACGTAACCGCCGTCAGCCTTTTTCGCACGCGTCCTCATGCTGCCGGGATCGGAGCCGTGATCGGGCTCGGTCAGGCCGAAGCAGCCTAGCAGCCTGCCTTGCGCCATCGGTGGCAGGTACTTGCAGCGCTGCGCCTCGCTGCCGTAGGCATAGATCGGCGTCATCGACAGCGTGGTCTGCACGCCGCATGCTGACCGGAAAGCGGTATCGACGCGCTCCAGTTCGCGCATCACCAGGCCATACGCCACATAGCCTATGCCGGCGCAGCCGTAGCCTTCGAGCGGCGCGCCCAGAAAGCCAAGATCGCCCATTTCACGCATCACCGCCGGGTCGAAATTTTCGCTGCGGTTCCAGTCGCGGATGCGCGGCGCGAGCTTGTCCTGTGCATACTGGTGTGCAGTATCGCGGATCAGCTTTTCCTCGTCCGTCAGCAGCTGCTCCAGAAGCAGCGGATCGTCCCACTGGAATGCTCCGCCGGTGAGCGTTACCGAGGAAGTGTCTTGCATGATCGGATTCTCCAGAAAATAAGCCGGCACGCTTGCCGTGCCGGCTTATCCGGGCATTTCACGCGGGCCCGGCATCGGGTCCGCTGCGACTCGCGATGCTGATTTTGCGCGCCTGTTACACGCGCTCCAGGACTGCTGCCATGCCCTGCCCGCCGCCTATGCACAGGCTGACCAGTGCGTAACGCCCGCCGGTGCGCTGCAGTTGCCGCGCCGCGGTCAGCGCGAGGCGCGCCCCCGAGGCGCCGAGCGGATGGCCGACCGCGATCGCGCCGCCATTCGGATTGACGCGCTTGTCATCGAAAGCCACGCCCAGTCCCTTCAGGCACGACAGCACCTGGGCGGCAAACGCCTCGTTGATTTCGATGACGTCCATGTCCTTGACGGTGAGTCCGACGCGTGCCAGCGCTTTTTTGGAGGCTGCAACCGGACCTATGCCCATGATCTGCGGCGGCACGCCGGCCGCGGCACTTGCGATCACCCGCGCCAGCGGCTTGATGCCGGCCTTGTCGCCCGCTTCCCTGGAAGCCACCAGCATGGCGGCAGCACCATCGTTGACGCCGGAAGCGTTGCCGGCAGTGGTAACGCCGCCTTCGTACAGAGCGCGCATCTTGGCGAGCGCCGCCATGTCGGTTGCAGGACGCGGATGTTCGTCATCGGCCACCGGTGGCACCGGACCCTTGCGGTTGGGCGGCAGCGCTACCGGGGAAATCTCGCCGGCGAAAAAGCCCTCGCCCCGGGCCACCGCATATTTCTGCTGTGAGGACAGCGCAAACTGGTCGGCTTCTTCGCGCTTGATCCCGTATTCGCGCGCCAGATTGTCTGCGGTCTGCGGCATCTGGTCGTCGCCGAACTGCTTGACCAGCTTGGGATTGGAGAAACGCGGGCCTATGGTGCTGTCGTAGAGCTTGATGTCGCGGGCAAAAGCCGATTCCGCGCGGCTCATCACCAGCGGCGAGCGGCTCATGCTCTCCACGCCACCCACCATGAACACATCGCCCTCGCCCGCGGTAATCGCGTGAGCCGCATGCACCAGCGCCCCCAGCCCGCTCGCGCAATTGCGCTGCAGCACGGTGCCCGGGGTTTCTATCGGCAGGCCGGCCACCAGCCCGGCATGGCGCGCCACGCAGCGGCTGTCTTCCCCGCCCTGATTGGCGCAGCCGACGATGATGTCCTCGATCTGCTCGGGCTTGAACGCAGATTTCTGCATCAGGTTCTTCATGACGTCCGCAAGCAGGTCGTCCGGACGCACCTTGGCGAGCGAGCCGCCGTGGCGGCCGAACGGGGTGCGCAGTCCTTCATAAATATAGGCATTGAGCATGGCAATCTCCTTTAGCTGAACATCGTCTTGGTTGCGGTCATCAGGGTTCGGGTGTGAGCAGGGAAACGCCCAGTTTGGCGCGCCGCGTCAGCCAGATGTTGGGCCGGTAGCGCGGATCGCCGTAGATGCGGTACATCGAAGACAGCACTTGATGCACGCGGTCGACACCGATCACATCGCCGAATTTGAACGGCCCGTTGGGATAATTCAGACCCAGCGTCACCGCCTTGTCGATGTCGGCCGGCTGCGCGGTGCGGCTCTGCGCGATCGAGCAGCCGATATTGACGATCATGGCGACGATGCGCTGCGCGATGAAGCCCGGGCTGTCGCGGCATACCGTGACCGGCACGCCGTCCGATGCGAACAGGCCGTGCGCGGCAGCGAGATAGGCCGGATCGGTAATCGGCGTGCCCATGATGGTGCGGCGCTTGGCCATGGGAAACAGGGTGTCGATTGCAATGGTGCGCCTGGGGTCGAGCCCCTGGTCGACTGCGCAGCTCGTTGCATCCTCGCCTACCGGCGTCACCACGATCAACGCCCTGACGCTGGGCTGTGCGCCGCTTTCCACCGGCACGGCGAACTTCTGCAGCAGCGCGCTGGCCGCCGCGTGTCCCCTGGGGTCGGCCGGGCTCACCCATACGCTTTGCGGCTGAGCCCTGGGCGCAGCGGCCTCGGCCGCCACCAGCGGCTTCATTTCGGCGTCGTAGTCGTAGAACCCTTTCTTGGTCTTGCGCCCGAGCACCCCCGCCTCATAGCGGCTGCGCATGATGAGATTGGGGCGGTAGCGCGGTTCCTGGAAAAACTGGTTGTAGATGAGCTCGGAGGCGGGCTGGGTCACGTCGAGCCCGGTCAGTTCCATCAGCTCGAAAGGACCCATGCGGAAACCGCCGACATCGCGCATCACGCGGTCAACATCGACAAAACTGGAAATGCCCTCGTAAACCAGATGCGAGGCCTCCAGCGTGAAGCCGCGGCCGACCTGGTTGACCAGGAAGCCCGGCGCATCGGTGAGGCGCACCGGTTCGCGCGTCATGCGCCTGCCGATCACCATCAGGGCCTCGGACACCCAGTTTTCCGTGAGCAGTCCGTCGATCACCTCGACCAGCTTCATCAGCGGCACCGGATTGAAGAAATGAAAGCCGGCGAAGCGCTGCGGAGTCTTGAGCTTGGCGGCAATGGTCGTCACCGACAGCGAAGATGTGTTGGTGGCGAGTATGCAGTCGGGGCTGACGATATTCTCGAGTTCGGCAAACAACTGGCGCTTCGCTTCCAGATTTTCAACGATGACCTCGATCACCAGATGACAGGGCTTCATGTCGGCCGGGCCGTTGACGACGCGGATGCGCTCCACCGCGGCCGCAGCGTCTTGCTGGGTCATGCTGCCTTTTTCTGCCGCGCGCGCCAGCATTTTCGCGATGAAATCGCGCGCTTCCTGCGCTGCGCCGGGGCGGTTGTCGGTCATCAGCACCTGCATGCCGCCGGCAGCGGCAACCTGGGCGATCCCGCGCCCCATGGCGCCGGTGCCGATGACGCCGACGGTCAGGTCTTTGCGGTTTGCATCGAATGTCATGAATACCTCTGGGTTGTGCGGCCGCAACGGCCGCGCGTCACTGGGTGAAACCTGGAAAGCGCCGGAGTTGGATGGTTTTGATTATCGGCGGCGCTTGTCGGGAAATTAAAAAAGTTCTTTTAAAACATATAGTTACAAAAACACTCTGCGCTTTCTTCGAACGCAGATTATAGTTTGCCGCGTACGCGCGGGTCAATTTCCGCGCCGCCGCGCCGCATGGCGTTTGGCCGCCTCGTCGATGCGGCCAGAAGCCATCAGCAGTGCGTTCAGCTGCTTGCCCAGCGTCAGTGCATCGGACAACGGCATGTTGACTGCCGCGCGCTGTGTTTCCTTAGTCAGGCGCACCGCCAGCGGGTCAAGCGCTGCCAGTTTGTTCACGAACTCGCCCGCAACGCTTTCCAAAGCCGGCGCATCCGGCGCAACGCGGTTGATCAGGCCGAATTCGAACAATTCGCGCGCGGTTGCAAGCTCGCCCATCAGCAGCAGTTCCAGCGCGCGACGCGGGCCGATCAGGTGCGACAGCACCGCGGTGTTGACCGCGGCGGGGAAGCCGTTCTTCATCTCCAGCGCGCCGAATTTCGCATTTTCTTCCGCCAGCACGAAATCGCAGGCCATCGCTAGCGTGAAGCCGCCGGCGACGGCATAGCCGCTCACCACCGCCACCGAGGGCTTGGACAGGTTTTGCAGTCGGCGGAAGATTTCGCCGTAGGCGTCGTCGTAGGCGAGCACCTCTTCCAGGCCGCGGCGCGAATCGCCCGGCGCGAGTTCGCGCCCGGAGCAGAAATGCGCGCCGGCACCTCTGATCACCACACACTTGCAACGCGCATCGGCGTCCGCCCGCGCCAGCGCCAACGACAGCGCGCCTATCATTTCAGCGCTCAGGGCATTGCGGCGCTCGGGCCTGTCCAGGATCAGGCTGGTGACAGCACCTTTCTTTTTGACGCGAAGCACGCGCTCAGTCTCTTGCAGGCATCATGTGCCGGTTTTTTGCGCCGGCACGTGCATGGTGATGACGCCACGCGCCTGCAGCTCGGCGATTTCGGCATCGCTGTAGCCATATTCGCGCAGCACTTCGTCGCTGTGCTGCCCGAGGTCGGGGGCGGTGCTGCGCACCTTGAACGGCGTGCGTGACAGCCTGAGTCCGGACGACACCAGTTCGATATCACCCAGAGCGTAATGGTGCGCGGGCTTGGCAATGCCGAGGTGCCTGACCTGCGGATCGGCGAACACCTGGTCCATGGTGTAAATGGGACCGCACGGCACTCCCGCCTTGTTGAGTTCCTCTATCCATTGCGCAGATGCACGGGTGGCAATTTTGTCGCCGATGATCCTGTGCAGCGCGTCGCGGTTCCTGGAACGCAGCTTGGAACTGGCGTAATCCGGATGGTCTATGAGTTCGGGCATGCCCAGCACCTTGCACAAGCGGCTGAACAGCCTGCCCGATGCGGCGATATTGATGTGCCCGTCCGCGGTGCGGAAGGTACCGGTGGGAATGGCCGTCGGATGGCTGTTGCCGGCCTGTCCGGGCACTTCCTTAGCCACCAGCCAGCGCGCGGGCTGGAAGTCGCATACCGCGATCAGCGCCTGCAACAGGGAACTCTGCACCCACTGCCCCTCACCGGTCTGCTCGCGCTCGAGCAGCGCGATCAGAATACCGGTGGCACACATCAGGCCGGCGCTGGTGTCGCCGATGGCGATGCCGGCGCGCACCGGCCCCTGCCCGGGCAATCCGGTAATCGACATCAGCCCGCTCATGCCCTGCGCCACCTGATCCAGTCCCGGACGATTGCTGTACGGCCCGTCCTCGCCGAATCCGCTGATGCTGGCATAAACCAGCCGCGGATTGATTTTCTTCATGCTCTCGTAGTCTATGCCCAGGCGATGCTTGACCGCAGGCCGGTAGTTTTCGACGATGACATCGGCTTTCGCGGCCAGCCGCTTGAACACTTCCAGCCCGGCAGGATCCTTGAGGTTGAGCGCAAGGCTGCGCTTGTTGCGCTGCAGGTTTTGGAAATCCGGACCGTGACGCTTGTCGAAGGGGCTGCCGTCGCCGTCCTGGTCTCCGGGCATTTCCACCTTGATGACATTGGCGCCCCAGTCACCCAGCTGGCGCACCGCGGTGGGGCCGGCGCGCGCGCGGGTGAGGTCGATGACCGTGAAACGGGCAAGCGGCCCGGGGCGCGGCGTGGACGACATCTCAGCGCCCCTTGAACACGGGTTTGCGCTTCTCCATGAACGCCGTCTGCCCTTCCATGTAATCCTCGCTCTTGTAGCAGTCCTCGACCATTTTCTGGCACAGCGCGAGATTGCGCTTGTCCGGATCGTTTAGGTATTCGATCAGCGAACGCTTCACGGCAGCCAGGGTCAGTGGTGCGTTATTGGCCATGGTGGTGGCGTAATCCAGTGTGTATTTTTCCAACTCCGCGACCGGCACCATGCGGTTGACGAGATTCATCTGCAGCGCTTCCTGGGCGGTGAACTGGCGCGCCGTGAAAAATATTTCCGCGGTGAATGCCGGCCCGACCACGTCGGCCAGGCGCTTGATGCCAGAGAAACGATAGCCCAGGCCGAGCTTTCCCGCCGGCACGCCGAAGCGCGCGTCCTCGGCAGCGATGCGAATGTCGCAATTGACCGCGATCGCAGTGCCGCCGCCTATGCAATAACCGCGGATCATGGCAATGGTCGGCTTGGAACATTCGCGCAGTGCCTCACCAGCCTTGTCCGAGGCGGCGTTGTACTCGCGCACTGCGTCCTCGCCGGTGCGCTTCTCCTTGAACTGGGAAATGTCGGCGCCGGCCACAAAGGCTTTTTCTCCCGCGCCCTTGAGGATGATGACCCGCACTTCCGGATCCTTGGTGAAGGCGTCGAGTACCATCGGTATGGACTGCCACATCTCGAACGACACCGCGTTGTGGCGCGCCGGATTGTTGAAAATGATCCAGCCGATGCCGCCTTCTTTTTTCGCGATCAGCTTGTCTGTGAGTGTCTGCAATGCAGAGCCTGGATGGTTCATGTGTTCCTCTCCGTTGATTCCGTTGGTAACAGTTCGCGATTGTCCATTGCAAACGCAGCTTAAGGTGCGCTAGTTTAACTTAATCGCTGCCGCGCCCCGCGGCCGCATGATGTCTTGCCTTATCCTTTAGTCCCTTATCCCTTTAGTCCCTTCAATCCGCGAGCATCATGAGCCAGTCGACGGCCACCACTGCGGTGCTGCCGGCCAGCACCGGGTTCAGATCCAGCTCCCGCAGCCGCCCGCCCGCCGCCGCCCCAAACACCGACACCGCACTGATCATCCGCTCCAGCGCCTCGCGATCGATCGCCGGCCTGCCCCGCACCCCGCCCAGTATCGCACGCCCCTTCAGCTCCTCCAGCATCCGCCCCGCCTCCGCCGCCGTCACCGGCGCCTTGCGAAACGCCACGTCCTTCAATACCTCGATGTGGATGCCCCCCAGCCCCACCATCACCACCACCCCGAACACCGGGTCGTTCTGCAGCCCGATCACCAGCTCCACATCGCCCTCAGCCATCGCCTGCACCACCACCCCTTCGATCCGCGCATCGGCCTTGTAGCGCTGCGCCCCCGCCATCACCTCGGCATATGCCGCGCGCACCGCCGCCGCATCCCGCAGCCCCAGCTTCACCCCCTGTGCTTCGGTCTTGTGCAGGATGTCCGGCGACTCGATCTTCAGCGCCACCGGATAGCCCAGCGCCTGCGCCGCGCTTACCGCTGCTTCCGCACTCTGCGCCAGTGCAATGCGCGCCGTGCCCACGCCGCAGCCCTCCAGCAGCCGCTGCGCCGGCACGCTCGCCACCGCCCCGCCCGCCGCCGGCAACTCCAGCGCCGGCAACTCCAGCGCCGCGCGTGCCACAGCATCCGCCTGCCACTCGCGCCGCGCCTGCGCATAGCGCACCAGCGCGTGCGCCGCGTCCACCGCAGGCTCCGCCCCGCGCAGCACCGCAATCCCCGCCTCGCGCAATGCCTTGAGCGCATCCTCCGGTGCCGCCACCCA
>JAESFZ010000259.1_pt1 | contig 39655 bp, 37 predicted proteins | sample 9269561 | NCBI WGS metagenome assembly JAESFZ01 (sample SAMN14515552, study PRJNA621657) | algae metagenome | isolation source: Tildeniella nuda ZEHNDER 1965/U140 and co-occurring heterotrophs from wet... | place: Switzerland: Stansstaad, Zurih | collected 1965-01-01
CCATCCGCACCGCCAGCTTCCAGGCGGCCGGCGAGGGCGGGTCGGCAGCGGTGGAGAGCGTCAATGCGGCGGCCGATCCGGGCCTGTCGTCCTTCGTCGAGAACCGGCTGTCGGAGAGCGACCGCCCGGAGCTGACCTCGGCCAGGATCGTGATCTCGGGCGGGCGGGCGCTGGGCTCGTCGGAAAAGTTCCAGGAGGTGATCCTGCCGGTGGCCGACAAGCTGGGTGCGGCCGTCGGCGCCAGCCGTGCGGCGGTCGACGCCGGCTATGCGCCGAACGACTGGCAGGTCGGGCAGACCGGCAAGGTGGTGGCGCCGCAGCTCTACATCGCCGTCGGCATCTCCGGCGCCATCCAGCATCTCGCCGGCATGAAGGACTCCAAGGTCATCGTCGCCATCAACAAGGACGAGGAGGCGCCGATCTTCCAGGTCGCCGACTACGGCCTCGTCGGCGACCTCTTCACAATCCTGCCCGAACTCGAAAAGGCGCTGTGATCCAGCAGAGCCCGTAGACAATCGCAGGCCGGGGCGGCGAAAGCCGCTCCGGCCTCGTTGCGTCATGCTCCCGTTCGGTATTCCGTGGCACACGGTTCGGTTTTGCAGGCTTCCGCTGCGCAAAATTTACGCAGCGCTCTGGACGAAAGCCGCGCAAGCCCTTTAGTGTGCACTGCAAAATGACCAAGGGCGAAAGACCCAGGACGGGATCAGTGCAATGAGCAACATCGAAACGGTCGGCATCGTCGGCGCGGGCCAGATGGGCAGCGGCATCGCCCATGTTTCGGCGCTCGCCGGCTACGACGTGCTTCTCTACGACATCTCGCCTGAGCGCATCGAGAAGGGCATCGCCACGATCAACGGCAACATGGCGCGCCAGGTGGCGGGCGGCAAGCTGGCGGAAGCCGAGCGGCAGCAGGGGATCGCGCGCATCTCGGCGGCGCCGGCGCTCAGCGACCTGGCAGCGGCCGACCTGGTGATCGAGGCGGCCACCGAGGACGAGAGCGTCAAGCGCAAGATCTATGCGCAGCTCTGCCCGCAGCTCAATCCGGAGGCGATCCTCGCCACCAACACCTCGTCGATCTCCATCACGCGCCTTGCCGCGGCGACGGACCGGGCCGAGCGCTTCATCGGCATCCACTTCATGAATCCGGTGCCGCTGATGAAGCTGGTGGAGCTGGTGCGCGGCATCGCCACCGACAATTTGACGTTCGAGTCAGCCAAGGAATTCGTCCGGCGCCTCGACAAGACGACCACCGTCTCGGAGGATTTCCCGGCCTTCATCGTCAACCGCATCCTGCTGCCGATGATCAACGAGGCCATCTACACGCTCTACGAGGGCGTCGGCACGGTGGAGGCGATCGATACGGCCATGCGGCTCGGCGCCAACCACCCGATGGGGCCGCTGCAACTCGCCGACTTCATAGGCCTCGACACCTGCCTGTCGATCATGCAGGTGCTGCATGACGGACTGTCGGACACGAAATACCGGCCGTGCCCGCTGCTGGTGAAATATGTCGAGGCCGGCTGGCTCGGCCGCAAGAGCGGCCGCGGCTTCTACGACTACCGCGGCGAGCATCCGGTGCCGACGCGATAGTGCGCCGGGGACAGTTTGCGCAGGGGACAGTTTACTTTTTTCGGCCCGCGCGACTTCTGAACTGCTGCGGCTTTTCTGCCGAAAGAAAGTAAACTGTCCCCGGCACCTGCGGCGCGGCGGCGATTGGCCTCACCCGCCCTTGCGCGCCAGCTCGATCACCCGCCTGGCGTCGTCGCCCGCCCATTCGGCGGGGCCGTTCATGTGGGCGAGCAGGCAGCCTTCCTCGTCGATGAGCAGGGTGACCGGCAGGCCGAGGGCCAGGCCGCGCCGCTTGAGGTCGTTGAAGAGGTCGAGCGTGTTGTCGCGGTAGTAGGCGAGAGCGCCGATCTTTTCCTCCTCCAGGAACTTCTTCGGCTTCGTGTCGTCGCCGGCGTCGACGTTGACGGCGACGACCTCGAAACCGTCGTCGCCGGTACCTTTCTGCAACGCGTCGAGCGCCGGCATCTCGGCGCGGCAGGGTGCGCACCAGGTGGCCCACAGATTCATCAGCACGATCTTGCCGGCACGGTCGGCCAGCGTCATCGGCTTGCCATCGGGGTCGTTGAAGGCGAGGCTCTTCAGCGACTGCGGCGGGTCGGCCGGCAGCAGCGCGGCGACGTCGCCGGTGGCGGCCGCGGCAACGGTCTTCGCCCGCTCGGCCTTGACCGCGCAGGCATCGGGAGGGCTGGCCGGATCCGACGCGGCCGTTCCGGCGGCCTGGCCGGACGTTGCGGTGACGTCCGCGGATGGCGCCGCCGGCGTGTTGCCAGAGAAGCCTCCGCTGACATATACCGCCACCGCGCCGGCCAGCGCGCCGGCAACCATGGCGGTCAGGATGGCGCGCCAGGCGGGAATCACTTTTCTTTGCTTGCCGTCAGACATCTTTCGAAAATCTCCGGAGCCCGGGTAGCACGATGAGCGACGACAACGCCAGCAACGCGATGTGGGGTGGACGTTTTGCCTCGGGTCCGGCCGCGGTGATGGAGGCGATCAACGCCTCGATCGGCTTCGACAGAAAACTCTACGCCCAGGACATACGCGGCTCGCTGGCGCATGCCGAGATGCTCGCGGCAACGGGCATCATTTCCACCGCCGATCAAGACAAGATCGCTCACGGCCTGAACACGATCCTGAAAGAGATCGAGAGCGGCGCCTTCGCGTTCTCCACCGCGCTCGAAGACATCCACATGAATGTCGAGGCGCGGCTGGCCGAGCTGATCGGCCCCGCCGCGGGCCGCCTGCACACGGCGCGCTCGCGCAACGACCAGGTCGCCGTCGACTTCCGCCTGTGGGTGAAGGACGAGCTTTTCCGGGTCGCCGAGGCGCTGAAGGGGCTGATCGCCGTGTTCCTGACGCGGGCGGAAGAGCATGCGGCCACCGTCATGCCGGGCTTCACCCATATGCAGTCGGCGCAGCCGGTGACCTTCGGCCACCACTGCATGGCCTATGTCGAGATGTTTTCGCGCGACCTGTCGCGGGTGCGCGACGCCATCCAGCGCATGGACGAATCGCCGCTGGGGGCGGCGGCGCTCGCCGGCACCGGCTTTCCGATCGACCGGCACAGGACCGCCAAGGCGCTCGGTTTTCGCGAGCCGACCCGCAATTCGCTGGACAGCGTCTCCGACCGCGACTTCGCCCTGGAGTTTTTGTCGATCGCCGCGATATCAGCGACGCACCTGTCGCGGCTGGCGGAAGAAATCGTCATCTGGTCGACGCCGCAGTTCGGCTTCGTAAAACTGTCCGATTCCTTCTCGACCGGCTCCTCGATCATGCCGCAGAAGAAGAACCCGGACGCCGCCGAGCTGGTGCGCGCCAAGACCGGCCGGGTCAACGGCCACCTGATCGGGCTGCTGACCGTCATGAAGGGCCTACCGCTGACCTATTCCAAGGACATGCAGGAGGACAAGGAGGCCCTCTTCGATGCTGCCGAGACGCTCGACCTGATGCTCGCCGCCATGACCGGCATGGTCGGCGACATGGCGGTCGACGCGGACGCCATGAAGAAGGCTGCGGGCTCCGGCCATTCGACGGCCACCGACCTCGCCGACTGGCTGGTGCGCCGGCTTAACCTGCCGTTCCGCGAGGCGCACCACGTCACCGGCCGCGCCGTGGCGCTGGCGGAGGCGCGCAAGACCACGCTGGCGAAGCTGCCGCTCGAGGAACTGCAGGCGATCCATCCCGGCATCACCGCCGACGTGTTCTCGGTGCTGTCGGTACAGAAATCGGTCAATAGCCGCAAATCCTTCGGCGGCACCGCGCCGGCCGAAGTGCGGCGGCAGGTCCGCTACTGGAAGAAGCGGCTGGCGAAGGGGTGAGGACAATTGCATGGATGCAATGACGAAAAAACTTCGCTACAAGCGTCGCCTTGGCGAAATCGGATGGATGACAGCATGACTGCGGCACGGCTGGTGACGACGATCGCGCTCCTTGCCGCTCTCGGCACGGCGGCTGCCTGCGGCCGCAAGTCCGACCTCGACACGCCCTACGATGCGGCGGTGCAGGCGCGCAAGGATGCGGAGAGGGCAGGGGAGCCGCTGCCGCCCGAGCCGCAGAAGCCGGTTGCCGACAAGCCGTTCATCCTGGACCGGCTGATCCAGTAGCTTTTGTCGTTTCGCTTGGCGGTTATCTTGGCGCTCCTTCGCATCCCCTTCTGTCCTGCCGTAGATCTCCCCCGCAAGGGGGGAGATCGGCCGGCCGCTTGGGGTCCGCGGATCGCCAACACTGCAGAAGGGGCTAAGACGGCGAAGCTGCCAATCTCCCCCCTTGCGGGGGAGATGTCCGGCAGGACAGAGGGGGGTGCGAAGGAGTACCCGGTTTCGACTGTAATCCAGGCGCTTGCGGCCCAATGAACCACTTCGAATTCCGCGACGGCGTGCTGCATGCCGAGGACGTGCCGGTGCCGGAGATCGCGCGCGCGGTCGGCACGCCGTTCTACTGTTATTCCACGGCGACGCTGGAGCGGCATTTCAGCGTCTTCAGCAAATCCTTCACCGGCCTCGACACGCTGGTCTGCTACGCGATGAAGGCCAACTCCAACCAGGCCGTCATCGCCACGCTGGCGCGCCTCGGCGCCGGCGCCGACGTCGTCTCGGAAGGCGAGATGCGGCGGGCGCTCGCCGCCGGCATCCCGGCCGGCAAGATCCTGTTCTCCGGTGTCGGCAAGACGGCGCGCGAGATGGATTTTGCCCTTGCCGCCGGCATCCTCTGCTTCAACGTCGAATCCGAACCGGAGCTGGAACTGCTGTCGCAGCGGGCGGTCGCCGCCGGCAAGGTTGCGCCGGTGTCGCTCAGGATCAACCCGGACGTCGACGCGAAGACGCACAAGAAGATCTCGACCGGCAATGCCGAGAACAAGTTCGGCATTCCCCGCCAGCGGGCCCGCGCCGTCTATGCCCGCGCCGCCAGCCTGCCGGGGCTGAAGGTGACCGGCATCGACATGCATATCGGCAGCCAGATCACCGACCTGCAGCCCTTCGACGATGCCTTCGCGCTGCTGTCCGAACTGGTGACGACGCTGCGCGCCGACGGGCATGCGATCGAGCATGTCGATTTCGGCGGCGGCCTCGGCGTGCCCTACCGCGCCGACAACGACCCGCCGCCGCATCCCGACGCCTATGCCGACATCATCCGCCGCCATGCCGGTCATCTCGGCGTGAAGGTTATGTTCGAGCCCGGCCGGCTGATCGTCGCCAATGCCGGCATCCTCGTCTCCGAGGTGATCTATGTGAAGGAAGGCGACGCCCGCAACTTCCTGATCGTCGACGCGGCGATGAACGACCTTATCCGCCCGACGCTCTACGACGCCTTCCACGAGATCTTTCCGGTGGTGCGCCGGCCGGTCGAGGCGCCGCGCATGGTGGTCGACATCGTCGGCCCGGTCTGCGAGACCGGCGACTATCTCGGCCTGTCACGCGACCTGCCGCGGCTGGAGGCCGGCGACCTGATCGCCGTCGGCACCGCCGGCGCCTATGGCGCGGTGCAGGCCGGCACCTACAATTCGCGGCTGCTGGTGCCGGAGGTGCTGGTCAAGGGCGATGCGTTCCACGTGGTGCGGCCGCGGTCGAGCTACGAAGAACTGATCGGGCTGGATTCGCTGCCCGGGTGGCTGTGAGCGGCAGGTCGAACCGTCCGATCGGCTCTCCGGACGCCGCGAATGCCTGACGGCGCGCCGGAAACAAATCCCGGCCGAAAGCGTTCGAGACGTAAGCGCCGGCGGTGCCGGCATCACGATTGTGTAACCGCCTCGCCTTTGCCGTGTTTGCTGGTATCCTTGCGAGTCGGTGCCGGGTGACCCCGGCCGCAGCCGGAAAGGCCGATGACCGAAGCGCCCGAGAAGCCGCGGATTTCCAGACACCTCACGCAGACGCGGCTGACGACGCGCGCCACCATGGTGCTCGAACGGCTGTGGCCGCTGGTCCTGCCGCTGCTCGTCACGCTCAGCCTGTTCGCCAGCCTGTCCTGGTTCGGCCTGTTCCGGATGATGCCCGACTGGGCGCGCTTCGGCGTGCTGGCGGCGTTCGCCGCGGCCGCTATCGGCTCGCTCATCCTGCTGCGCCGCTATCGCGCCCCGACGGCCGCGGAGATCGACCGGCGCATCGAGGCGGCCAACGCGCTCGTGCATACGCCCTTGCGGGCGCAGACCGACAAGCCGACCGGCCGCCAGGACGGTTTCGCCGATGCGCTGTGGCGCGAGCACCAGCGGCGCATGGCGGTCAGGCTCGACGGCGTCGGCAGCGACCTGCCGCGCACCGGCGTTCCGCAGCGCGACCCCTGGGGTTTCCGCGCCGCGGCGGCGCTGCTTCTGGTGACGGCCTTCGCGTTCTCCTTCGGCCCGCGCGGCGGCTCTGTGGACGACGCCTTCCGCGCTGTCGCCTTCGCCGAAACCATCCCGCCGCGCATCGATGCCTGGGTGACGCCTCCCGCCTATACCGGCAGGGCGCCGATCTTCCTGAGCGCCGCCAACAATGCCGAGACCCCGGTCTTCACCGTGCCCGAGAACAGCGACGTGACGCTGCGGGTCACCGGCGGATCGGGGGCGGAGGCGCTGTTCTTCGCCGATGCCGCCGGTACGCAGCGAGAGATCAAGCCGTCCGGCACCGAGACCGGTGGCGAAGCGGCCGCACCCGCACCGGCGGCCGTGCCGTCCGTCGCTGGAGCATCCGCGGCGCGCCAGTTCACCGGCAAGCTGACCGCCGATGGCGTGCTGTCGCTGCAATCCGACGGGCGCGAGCTCGACAACTGGGCTTTCGCGGTGACGCCCGACAAGCCGCCGGTCATCCGTTTCTCGGGCGAGCCGAGACGTGCGGTGAACGGCGCCTTCGAGCTGCATTACGAGGTCGAGGACGATTACGGCGCGGCTTCCGCCAAGGCCGACTTCGCGCTGGAGGAGGCACCCGCCCCGGATGCCCGTCCGCTCTATAATGCGCCGGAGATGCCGCTCACGGTACCGCGGCGCGGCAGCCCGGACGTCGCCCAGAAGGCGACGCGCGACCTTACCGAACATGTCTGGGCGGGCAGCCGCATCAAGCTGGCGCTGTCGGCGGTGGACGACGCCGGCCAGGAGGCGAAGACGGAGACCAAGACCATCGTCCTGCCGGAGCGGCCCTTCACCAATCCGCTCGCCAGGGCCGTCGTCGAGCTGCGCAAGATCTTCTCGCTCGACGCCAACCAGAAGCAGCATGTCCTCGACCTGATCGACGCGGTCACGCTGCGGCCCGAGGACACCTTTGACAATCCGTCGCACTATCTCGGTCTGATGGCCGGCCGCACCAGCCTCAAGCTGGCGCAGACCGACGAGGTGCTGCGCGAAGTCGCCGACTATTTCTGGAACATGGCGCTGCAGATCGAGGACGGCGACCTGTCCAATGCCGAGAAGCGACTGCGCCAGGCCCAGGAGGCGCTGAAGCAGGCGCTGCGCGACGGCGCCAGCGACGAGGAGATCGACCGGCTGATGAAGGAACTGCGGCAGGCGATGAACGAGTTCCTGCGCGAGTTCGCCGAGCGGGCCGCGCGCGATCCGAACATGGCCATGCAGCAGCCGCAGCCCGGCCAGGAACTCAGCCAGCGCGATCTCGAGCGCATGATGGATCAGATCGAGAATCTTGCGAAATCCGGCAACCGCCAGCAGGCGGAGGAACTGCTTTCGCAACTGCAGGACATGATGAACAATTTGCAGGCGGGCCGCCAGCAGCAGCAGGGTGAAAGCGGCCAGCAGAGCGAGATGCGCGAGCAGATGAACAAACTCGGCGAGATCATGCGGCGCCAGCAGGAGATGATGAACGAGACCTTCCGCATGGACCAGCAGCAGCGCGGCCAGCAGCAGCGCGGGCAGGAGCGCGGCGAGCAGTTCGGCGAAGAGCAGGGCGACCAGCGTGGCCAGCAGCAAGGCCAGGGCATGACGCCCGAGGAATTCGCCGATGCCATGCGGCAGCTCCAGCAGGGCCAGGGGCAGCTGCAGGGCGATCTCGAATCGCTGATGAAGGGGCTTGAGGGCATGGGCATCCAGCCGGGCCAGGGCTTCGGCGAGGCCGGCGAGGCGATGGGGCAGGCCGAGGGCGCGCTGGGCCAGTCCGACGGCGGCCGCGCCGTCGGCGAGCAGGGCCGGGCGCTGGAGGCGCTGCGCCGCGGCGCACAGGACATGATGCAGCAGATGCAGCAGGCCATGGAAGGCGACCAGGGCGGCGGCCAGGAAGGCGGGCGCCAGCAGAACGCCGACCGCGACCCGCTCGGCCGGCCGCGCGCCACCACCGGCCCGGATTTCGGCAATTCGGTGAAGGTTCCCGACGAGATCGACGTGCAGCGGGCCCGCCAGATCCTCGATGCGATCCGCAAGCGGCTCGGCAACGCACTCAGCCCCGAGCTGGAGCGCAGCTATCTCGAGCGGCTGCTCAAGCTGCAGTAGGCTTCGAGAAGGCTTCGAGGGTGTTTGGCGCTCCTCCAGGGCGCGCCGGCTTTACACTCCGACCCCGCTGCGGAACGCCTCGCGGATAGCCTCCGCCATGCCGTCGATCGTCGCACCCGTCGCACTCGGCTTGCGGCGCAGCACGACGCGGGCGGCGTCGATGGGCGGGAACCCTTCGGCGGCCGTGAGTTCGCGGCAGCCCTCCGGAATGTTGCTGCGCGACAGCGGCGCCACCGCCAGGCCGGCGGTCGCGGCGAGCTTCAGCCCGCCGCTGGTGTCGCTCGTATAGGCGATGCGATAGGCGATGCCGCGGCTCTCCAGCGACTTCGCCACGAAGGTCTGGCACCAGGCCGAGTTCTGGTAGAAGGCAACCGGCAGCGGGACCTCCTCGTGGCGCGGATTCAGCGTCGAGGTGACCCACACCGTGGGATCAGCCATCAGGATCTCGCCGTCGGAGAAATCGTCCCACTCGAACACCACCGCAAGGTCCAGTTCGCCCGCCTCCAATGCCGCGTTCTGGGTGGCCGAATGGGCGAAGCGGACGGTGATCTCGACGCGCGGATGCCGCTTGGCGAACTCGCCCAGCGCATGCGCCACAACCGTGAAGCCGTATTCCTCGGGTATGCCGATGCGGACCGGGCCGTCGAGCGGCGCCGTGCGCAGCGACAGCGCCGTCTCGTCCAGCAGCGAGACGATGCGGCGGGCATTGCCGATGAGCGATTCGCCGCGGCGGGTCAGCTTGACGCCGCGGGAGCCGCGCTCGAACAGCACGTCGCCGACCATGCCCTCGAGCTTGCGGATCTGCATTGAGACGGCGGACTGGGTGCGCCCCATCCTGTCGGCGGCGCGGGTGACGTTGCCGGTCTCGGCGACCGCGACGAAGCTGCGCAACAGATCGCTGTCGAGATTCACAGGCCTTCCTCACCATAAGCGCTGCTGATGGCAGGCATCATTCCTATTCGTTTCCTGCATGTCAATTCGAACTGATAAGGTGACTGCGCAAACTCCGGACAGCCGTCGGCCTGTCCGACGTACGGTCCTCACTCGGCCCGCGATCGTTACGGTCGCGGGTTCTTTTTTGTTGCGCCGGCCGTCTTCACTGCGCCACATCGACTTCTTACGTGCAGGCGGGCGGATCAACCGCCGACCGGAGTTCAGCGTGCAGGCCAGAAGAACCAAAAAGCGTGCCCTCCTCGTCGTCAACCCGCGCGCCCGCCGCGGCACCGGCACGATCGCGGCAGCGGTCAAGCTGCTGGAAGAATCGGGGCTGGACGTCGACGAGGTGAAGGTCGGCGAGGGCGAAACCATTGCCGACGTCATCCGACGCGCCGCCGACGGAGTCGATCTGGTGATCGTCGGCGGCGGCGACGGGACGCTGAACGCCGCCGCGCCGGCCCTTGTCGAGACCGGGCTGCCGCTCGGCGTGCTGCCGCTCGGCACGGCCAACGACTTCGCCCGCACCCTTTCCATACCGCCCGACCTGGCCAAGGCTGCCGAGATCATAGCGACCGGGCGGCTGCGCGATTTCGATCTCGGCGAGGTCAACGGCCACCTGTTCTTCAACGTGGCCAGCATCGGCTTCAGCGCCGAGCTCGCCGCCGAACTCACCGAAAAGGCCAAGAAGCGCTGGGGGGTGGTTGGTTATGCGATCGTCGCCGCGCGGATCCTGCTGCGCTCGCGATTGTTCACCGCCCATGTCGACCATGACGGCACCACCGAGCGCATCCGCACCATGCAGATCTCGGTGGGCAACGGCCGTCATTACGGCGGTGGCATGACGGTGGAGGAGACCGCCACAGCCGAGGACGGCAAGCTCGACCTCTACAGCCTCGAGGTGGACCACTGGTGGCGGCTGCTGGCGCTGCTGCCCAGCCTGCGCAAGGGCACGCAGGGCAAGTGGGACGATGTGCGCGCTTTCCAGACCACGGAGGTGACGATCCGCACCAGCCGGCCGCGGCCGGTCAATACGGACGGGGAGCTGTCCGCCTACACGCCGGCGCATTTTCGCATTCTGACGAAGGCGATCCGGGTGTTCGCGCCACCGCCCGAGGCGCTGGCGAAGCCCGCGCCTTAGCAAACAGTCCTCAGGCGTCGCCCTTGACCACGCCGACGAAGGGCAGTTCGCGGAAGGCGTGCGCGACGTCCATGCCGTAGCCGACGACGAAATAATCGGGGCAGTCGAAGCCGACATAGTCGGCGTTGAGCGTGGTCTGCCGGCGCATGCGCTTGTCGAGCAGCACGGCGATGGAGCAGCTCCTGGCGCCGCGCGACAGCATCAGCTCGCGGGTGAAGCGCAGCGTCTTGCCCGATTCGAGGATGTCGTCGATCAAAAGCACATCGCGGCCCTTCACCTCGTTGTCGATGTCGCGCAGCACCTTGACCTCGCCGCTGGTGGTGCCGGCGCCGTAGCTGGAGATGAAGATGAACTCGACCTCGGGCGACAGGCCGACATCGTGCATGGCGCGGATCAGGTCGGCCGCGAAGACGAACGATCCCTTCAGGATCGAGATGACCAGGAGGTCGTGATAGTCGTGCTCGGCGATCTCCTTGGCGAGCTCCAGGTTGCGACGGGCGATCGCCGAGGCGCTGAACAGCACCTCGATCTCCTTGTTGCGAACCACCGGCATAGGCTGATCCTCACTCGGCAAAAGTCACGGACACGGATTTCACCCCGTTTCTAGGCACGTCGAGCCGGCTCGAAAAGGCAAAACGCTCGCCCGGGCCGAGGCTGCGCGACACTGTCCCCAGCTTGTAGCGTGTGACCGTCCCGTCAAGCCCCGCCACGCGGATTTCCAGGGGCGGCAGCTCCGCCCGCGCCGCGCCGTCATTGCCGGCCTCGCCGTCGACGCGCAGCAGCGGTCTTGGGCCCGACAGGTCGACGCGCGAGACGACGCCGGACAAGGTCAGGGCGGCGGGTTGCGCGCCCGCGTCCCGCGGATGCAGCAGCGCATGGCCGCCGGAGACCCAGAAGGCCAGCGCCACGACCATCAGCCCCGCCGTCCAGAAGACGGTCCCGCCCGGCTTGGTGAACGGAGCCGCGGCCGGCGTTCCCGCCGCCAGGAACGCCAGGCCGTCGCGTGCGGCGCTCGGCAGCGCGGCCGATGAGGTCGCGGCAATGGCGACCGTCTCGAACTCGGCCTGCACGACGTCGGAGCCGGCAAGCGGAAGGGATTGGCCCGCGCCGTTCCGGCGCGCAGCCATGATTTCGCCGGAAACCGGGCGTGCGGTGCGCCACTCGGCCATGCGCTTCTCCTCTCTGCCGCCGGGGCGAACGGAGTTGGTCGCAGCCATATCACCGCTTCTGGCTTAACCGCCGGTTAACCATGCAGGCGGATGGTCGATTCGAACGAAAAGGCCCGCGGGCGGGCCGGGGAAAGCACGAGTTTCAGCCTTGATCCGCTTCGAAAATGTCGGCTTGCGCTACGGGATGGGCCCGGAGATCCTGCGGGACATCTCCTTCCAGATCCCGCCGAGCTCGTTCCAGTTCCTGAGCGGGCCGTCGGGTGCCGGCAAGACCACCTTGCTGCGGCTGCTGTTCATGTCGCTGAAGCCGACGCGCGGGCTGATCAATGTCTTCGGCAAGGATCGCTCACGCATCACCCGGCAGGAACTGCCGCTGATGCGCCGGCGCATCGGCATCGTCTTCCAGGATTTCCGCCTGCTCGACCACATGACCACCTACGAGAACGTCGCGCTGCCGCTGCGCGTGCGCGGACGCGAGGAGGCGAGCTATCGCGCCGACGTGTCGGAACTGCTGAAATGGGTCGGGCTGGGCGAGCGCATGCATGTGCTGCCGCCGGTGCTGTCGGGCGGCGAGAAGCAGCGCGCGGCGATCGCCCGGGCGCTGATCGAGCAGCCGGAAATCCTGCTCGCCGACGAGCCGACCGGCAATGTCGATCCGCCATTGGCGCGCCGTTTGCTCAGGCTGTTCATCGAGCTCAACCGGCTCGGCACCGCGGTCGTCATCGCCACGCATGACCTTGCCCTGATGGACCAGGTCGACGCCCGCCGCATGATCCTCTCCGGCGGGAGGCTCGATATCTATGATTGACATGCCGGTGGAGGTCACGGCGGAGACGCCTCAAGCCACGACGGCGGGACGCGGGCGGACACGCCGCGCGCCGGCGCCGATCGTGCCGGCCACCGGCGTCGCCGGCCGCGCGCTGGTGCTGGTGATCGCCATCATGACCTTCCTGTCCTGCCTGACGCTGGGGGCGGTCACGCTGGTGCGCGATACCGCGGCGGTGTGGCAGAACCAGATCGCCCGCGAGGCGACGATCCAGATCAAGCCGTCGGACGGGCTGGACATGGAGGGCGCGCTCGCGGAGGCGGCGCGTCTGGCCGGCCAGGCGCGCGGCGTGACCGGCGCGCGCATCGTCGACCGTGCCGCCACCGCACGGCTGCTGGAGCCGTGGCTGGGTTCCGGGCTGAATCTGGACGAGCTGCCGGTGCCGCGCCTCGTGGTGGTGACGGTAGACCGCACGAACCCGCCCGATTTCGCAGCCTTGCGGGCGGAACTCGCCGCGAAGTTACCGTCGAGTTCGCTCGACGATCACCGCACCTGGGTCGACCGGCTGGTGGCGATGGCACGCACGACGGTGATGCTCGGGGCTGCCGTGCTGGTGCTGATGCTGTCGGCGACGGTGCTGACGGTGGTGTTCGCCACGCGCGGCGCGATGGCCGGCAACGGGCACATTATCGAGGTGCTGCATTTCGTCGGCGCCGAGGCGAAATTCATCGCGGCGGAGTTCCGCCGCCATTTCCTGCTCACCGGCATGAAGGGCGCGGCGGCGGGCGGCATTGCCGCCATCGTGGTGTTCATCGGCTTCTCGTTCTGGTCCAGCCGCAACCTGGCGACGCCAGAAGGCGACCAGGCGGCCGCGCTGTTCGGCAATTTCGCCATAGGTGCGGCCGGCTATGCCGGCGTGGCGCTGATCGTGCTGGTGATCGGAGCGCTGACGGCGGCCACGTCGCACGTCACCGTCGTCGCCTATCTGAACGACCTCGAGATCCGGCAGCCGGACGGATGACGCGCGGAACGCACCCGCGATGCGCGCAACGCTGTCATTCCGCGCGAATCGGAGCTATCCATTGATGATGCTGGAAGCGATTTCCACTGATTCCCGCAGGCGCCATGGCCGCGGGCGCGGAGCCGGCTCCCTGTTGCGCCTGGCGGCGTCGGCGACGGTGGGCGTCGCCGTGCTTTTCCTCTGCGGCTTCGGCCTGTTCGCGCAGCATGTTAGCATGCTGTCGACGCCGAAGGACGTGGCGCCGGCCGATGCGATCATCGTGCTCACCGGCGGCCAGGCGCGGCTCGACACGGCACTCGGCCTGCTGCAATCGGGCAAGGGCAAGCGGCTGCTGATCAGCGGCGTGCATCCGGCGGCGAGCCGCGAATCGCTGCGCGCGGCGACCGGAGGCGACCGCGGACTGTTCTCCTGCTGCGTGGACATCGACCATGCCGCGCTCGACACGATCGGCAACGCCGAGGAAAGCGCCAAATGGATGGAGAACCACGCCTACGGCCGGGTGATCCTCGTCACCAACAACTATCACATGCCGCGCAGCCTGCTGGAGATGGAGCGGCTCGTCGACGGCGCCGAGCTGGAGCCCTATCCGGTGGTGACGAGCCGCCTGAACGGCGGCCAGTGGCTGACCAAGCCGGCGGCGCTGCGGGTGATGTTCACGGAATACACGAAATACGTCGCGGCCCTTGCGCGAACCGCCCTGCCGGCCAATGCGATGGCGCATGACGAGATTCACACCGCCACCATCCCGACGCCGGTGCCGGCGCCGCGCTGAACCGGCCGCACGTCGTCACACGCCCGGCCTCGTCTGGCCGCGGCGCCGTTGTGCAACGGCGGGTCGCTGATGTAGGAACGCGGAAACTCCGCAGGACCCTCGGCCCTTCATGCTCGTCATCCGATCGCTGCTGTTCAACGCCGTCTTCTATGTGAACCTGATCGCCCAGATGATCCTGTGGGCGCCGCTGTTCTTCCTGATGCCGCGCAAGCAGGCGTGGTTCGTGCCGAAATTCTGGGCGCGTTCCAGCCTGTGGCTGCACCACAGGCTGGCCGGGACGAAGAATGAGATTACCGGCCTCGAGAACCTGCCGGACGGCTCCTTCATCCTGGCGCCGAAGCACCAGTCGTTCTGGGACGCGATCGCCTTCTTTCCCTGCCTTCGCGACCCGCTCTACATCCTCAAGCGCGAGCTCACCTGGATACCGTTCTTCGGCTGGTACATCCTCAAGATGCGGCTGATCCCGGTCGACCGCGGCAGCCGCTCGCGGGCGCTGAAGAAGGTCGTGGCCGACACCAGGCGGGAGATGGCGGAAGACCGCCAGCTCATCATCTATCCGGAGGGCACAAGGCGTGCGCCCGGCGACGAGCCGCTCTACAAATACGGCATCGTCGAACTCTACGCACAACTCGGCATGCCGGTCGTGCCGGTCGCCCACGTCGCCGGCCTGTTCTGGCCGCGGCGAAAGTTCCTGCGCTATCCCGGCACCATCAAGGCGCGCTTCCTGCCGCCGATCCCGGCCGGGCTCGACAAGGAGGAATTCATGCGGCGCCTGATCGCCGAGACGGAAGCCGGCTGCGACGCGCTGCTGATCGACGCGGCACGCACGCCCGGCCACCCGCCGCTGCCGCCGACCGCGGTGAAGCGGCTGGCCAAGCTCGGCGTATCGGCGTAGCTGCCCGTCCGGCATGTTTATGCGGCATCGGGCATGATCCGCGATCGGTTGCAGCTTGCTGTTGACGAGCCTGCCTCCGACCGTATAGTCCGCAGCCGTTCAGGCCCTCGGGCTTGGCCCCTGTGGCGGAATTGGTAGACGCGGCAGACTCAAAATCTGTTGCCTTCACGGGCGTGCTGGTTCGATCCCGGCCAGGGGCACCATCCTTCTGACGGAGCGCAGCTCTGACCGCCATGCTCCAGCCGGCCGACAGCTACGATGCCCTCTATCGCGGCTTTCGCTGGTCGATCCCCGAACGCTTCAACATCGGCGTGGCGGTCTCCGACCGCTGGGCGGCGCGGGAGCCGGACCGCGTCGCGCTGCTCGAATTCAGAGGGGAAGGCGAGCCGGGCCTGCTGACCTACGGCGATCTGTCGGCCCGGTCGAACGCACTGGCCGGAGCGATGCGGCGGCAGGGGGTAGGACGGGGCGACCGCGTCGCGCTGCTCCTGCCGCAATCGTTCGAAACGGCGATCGCGCATGTCGCGATCTATAAGCTCGGTGCGATCGCGGTGCCGCTGGCGCTGCTGTTCGGCGTCGAGGCGCTCGAATACCGGCTGCAGACGGCAGGCGTGAAGGCGGTGGTCACCAACCACGCCGGCAATGCCAAGCTGGGTGCCATCCGCGGCCGGCTGCCGGACCTGGAACTGGTCGTGTCGATCGACGGCGAGGGCGGCGGCGCGCTCGGCTTCCACCGGCTGGTCGCGGACCATCCAGCCGTGTTCGATGCCGTGGACACCGGTCCGGACGACCCGGCGATGATGATCTTCACCTCCGGAACGACCGGACCGCCCAAGGGCGCGCTGCACGGCCACCGGGTGCTGCTCGGGCATCTGCCGGGCGTGCAGTTCCATCACGAATTCCTGCCGCAGCCGGGCGACCGCCTGTGGACGCCGGCCGACTGGGCCTGGGCGGGCGGCCTGCTTAACGTGCTGTTGCCCGGCCTCTATTTCGGCGTGCCGGTGGTGTCGGGCCGCTTCGAGAAGTTCGACCCGGAGGCGGCGCTCGGCCTGGTCGAGAAGATGGGCGTGCGCAACGCCTTCATCCCGCCCACGGCGCTGAGAATGCTGAAGTCGGTCTCCGGCATCCGCAAGCGCTTCCGCCTCGACCTGCGCACCGTCGGGTCGGCCGGCGAGGCGCTGGGGCGCGAGACCTACGAATGGGCGCGCGACGAATTCGGGCTGACGGTCAACGAGTTCTACGGCCAGACCGAATGCAACATCGTGCTGTCGTCCTGCGCGGCGCTCGGCGTCAGCCGCGGCGGCGCCATCGGCAAGCCGGTGCCCGGCCATGAGGTCGCCGTGATCGACGCCGAGGGGCGTCCCGTGCCGCCCGGCACGGTCGGGCAGATCGCGGTGCGGCGGCCCGATCCGGTGATGTTCATCGGCTACTGGCAGAACGACAAGGCGACCCGCGAAAAGTTCATCGGCGACTGGATGACCACCGGCGACCAGGGCACCGCCGACGGCGACGGCTACGTCCAGTTCTTCGGCCGCGACGACGACGTCATCACCTCGGCCGGCTTCCGCATCGGCCCCGGCGAGATCGAGGACTGCCTGACCGGCCACCCGGCCATCGCGCTGGCGGCCGCCGTCGGCAAGCCCGACCCACTGCGCACCGAGATCGTCAAGGCCTATGTCGTGCTGCGCGACGGGTTTTCGCCGAGCGAGGCGCTTGCCGCGGAAATCCGCGACTGGGTGCGGGTGCGACTGTCGGCGCACGAATATCCGCGCGAGGTCGAGTTCGTCGATTCGATGCCGCTGACCACGACGGGAAAGGTCATCCGCCGGATTTTTCGCGACCGGGCGCGGCGGGAGATTGAGGGTTGAAACAAGAGGATTAAGGCGAAACCGTTTCGTGCGGCTTGGGGAACTGGGCGAAACCAAAGAAGTATATCGACTAGCTCGCGCGTGCTGGACAGGAAGCGAAGCCACCAACTTCGGTAACTCCGCGATATGATCGTGGAATTCAACTTGCTGGATCGCGAATGATCGAGAACTACGCCATCGTTGTTTTCTGGTCCGAGCCCGACCACGCATGGATCGCCGATGCGCCGGATCTAAAGTCCTGTTCCGCGCATGGTGCCACGCCTGAAGAGGCGATCTCGGAGTTGAACATAGCAATGGCCGCCTGGTCGATGCGGCGCGGGCGCACGGTCATGCTTTACCGGAAGCGCGGTTTAGACAATCGCTTCCTGCGGCGGAATAGACCCCTGTTGCGGGTGTAGTGCATATCGCAGGCGTGACACACCCGATCCGGTTGTTCGTCACCGCCTGAGCAGCCCCTTCAGACGGTTGCGCAGGATGCGCGCCATGTTGCGCGTCTCGCGATGCAGGTGGAGCTGCGAGGCGGCCTGGCGCACCAGCCGGTCGGCGGTGGGCACCATGCCGATGACGACCGTGCCCATCTTGCGGCGCTCGCTCCACAGCCGGCTCATCACCGGATGGTCGGGCACGGCGCAGGAATCGGTGGCCTCGATGTTGGGGTCGTCGAGATGCTGCTTGGTCACCTCGATCATCAGCAGCGTGCCGGGCGAGAACGCCGCATGGGCCTCGTCATAGGCGGTCTTCCAGGTATAGGCCATGCCGGCCTCGACGAAGACGATCAGCGCCGCGATCGGCTCGCCGTCGAGGGTGAGCAGATGGACGCGGCACATGTCCTGCTCGGCGAGGCGGTGGACCGCCTCGCGGGCGAAGGCGGCGCGGAAGCGGTCGATCGCCATGGCGGTGCGCTGCCGGCCCTTCCAGCCCGATGCCTCCAGGGTGAGGAAGGCCTCCAGCCCGTTGCGCACATCCTCCTCGGCGCGGGCCACGACGTGTTCCAGCCGGCCCTTGTCGGCCAGCCGGCGCTTCATCCGCCGGAACTCGCGATAGTGATGCGGGCGCAGCGCCTGCTTCAGGTAGGCGTCGCCTTCGAGGTCGCTCTGCAGGAAGGGCCGCTTCAGATAGGCGGTGGTCTCGATCGGCAGGCCGCGAGCGTCGGCGACGGCCGTCAGCAGCGACGCGACCGGGCCGTCGAGCCGCATCTCCGGCAGGACCAGGACCTTGGGCAGCTTCAGATGCGGGCGCGACAGCATGTCGAAGAAGTCGCCGACCACGCCGGCCGGGTCGTCGCGGTCGAGCAGCGGCGTGCCCAGCGGGCCGAACGGGCTCGACCAGCTGCGCATGACCGTCACGCCGAGCGGCACCGGCGGACGCTCGATCGAAAAGGGCACGAGCAGGCGCAGGCGCGACCTCTCCTCGCCGCCGTCGCGGATGACGGCAAGCCGCACCTCGCGGTCCTCGAGGCGCGGCATGGCCGGCGCCAGGAAGCGCGGGTTGAAGAAGACGTTCGGCTCGATCGTGCGCACGCACAGATGGTCGAGTTCCTCGACCAGGCCGAAGCCGGCGGAAGCCGGGTAGATGCTGAGGCGGCGCAGCCGCTGCGGATTTTCGATGCGCTCCTCATGCGACGGCCGCTCGGCGGCGGTACCGCCCAGGCCGGCGAGCCCGGAGATCATCGCCCCCGCCGGACCGCCGCTTATCTCCTCGATCAGTGGCTGGGCGACCATCACGGGTTCCTTCCGGCGGAAAGCGGCACCGCGAAGATCACCATGGCGATCCCGAGCTTGCGCCATGCGGTGAAGGACAGCGCCGCCGCCTCGAAGCTCATCGATATGGCCGTGGCGAAGGCCGCGCCCCACAGGCCGAACAGCGGGATCAGCACGACGCTCAGCGCGACGTTCAGCGCCAGCGTCAGCGCGTAGACGAGGGCGCAGACGTTCTGGTTGCCGCTCATGGTGAGCAGGCTCTCGCACGGGCCCACCGCGGCGCGCGCCACCACGCCGATGACCAGCGGGAACAGCAGCGGATAGCCGGCGGCGAAGCCCGGCCCGAACAGCGCCAGCATCGGCTCGCCGAGCAGCAGCACGACGCCGGCCATCACCAGCGACGGCCAGAAGGTCCACGCCACCGTCTCGCGGGCGAAGCCGGCCAGCCGATCGCTGTCGCCATGGGTGAACTGGGCATAACGCTGGGCGACCCCCGCCTTCACCGCGAAATAGACGAAATGGACGAGCGCCAGCGTCTTGACCGTGGCGAAATAGACCGCGACGTCTTCAGGCTGCATGAACATGCCGACCATCAGCACGTCGGCATTGGTGAGGATGAAGAAGAAGCTCTCCACCAGGAAGATCGGCAGCGACACCGCGATCCAGCTTTTCAGGTGGATGCTGCGCGGGCCGGCAGGCAGCCGCCGGTCGACATTGGCGGTGGTGCCGATGAGCTGAACGACCGTGGTGGCGTAGGTCGCCAGGATCGCCGCCCAGATCGCCACCTCGGCGGAGCCGGGATAGCCGAGAAGCAGCGCGCCGGCCATGAACACCAGGATCAGCACAGGGCGCGTGATGTAGGTCGGCGCCAGCGCCGAGATGACCCAGGAATGCGCCCGCGCCATGCCCTGCAGCAGGTCGGACAGCGCGATCATCGGCAGGCAGAACAGGCCGAGGATGAAGGGCAATACGTAATAGGATTCGATCCGTCCGGCCGACAGCCGGAGCACCAGCATGGCGGCGAGCGCGATGGCGGTGGAGGCGAAAAGCACGAACAGCCGGCTGGTCAGCAGCACGCCGCGCAGCTCGGCCAGCATGCCCTTCTCGCGGTATTCCGGGATGAAGCGGATCACCGAGGTGTGGAAGCCGAAGCAGGAGATGTTGCCGGCGATCACCATGGTGGTCCAGACCAGCACGAAGATGCCGTATTCGAAGCTGCCCATCCAGCGGGCGAGCAGCACCTGGCTGAGGAAGGCGATCGTCGCGCTGAAGACGCGGATGCCGAAGGCGATCAGCGACATGCGGCCGGCGGCGCCGCGCTCGCCGGGTGCCAGCACCACGGCGTCGATCCGGTCGACGAGCGGCCGCAGCCTGAGAGCGAGGCGCTCGGGCAGAAGCCTTTCGGCCGTCGTTGCCGCGGAAAAGCGCACGCGTTACTCTCCGAATTCCGCCGGTATCAGGACGGTCTAGCCCCGACACGTTAAGAAACGGTTGGGTGGAGGCCTGCTGGAAGGCTCTGCAACCATGATCGAGCGTGTCGAACGCGACAGGATGCTGAAGGCGCATTCGATCGGGCCGAGGATGATCGCCTATCTGGAGGAGATCGGCATCGAGCGGCTTTCCGACCTCAAGGGCGCCGACACGCACGAGATCGCCATGCGCATCGACATCGCGCTCGGGCGAAGGCACATGAACCGGCTGGGCGTGGCGGCGTTGCGGAACCTGATCGAGCTGGCCGAGCGGAAGGGTTGAGCGTCGCGCTGACGGTGCGAGGCTTCGCTCTCAGCCAAATGCTGCGCGGCAGGCCCCGTCCGACAGGCAGCCCCGTCCGGCTAGGCAGCCGTCAGGCAAACGCCCCGTGGCAGTGCTTGAACTTCTTGCCGGAGCCGCACGGGCAGGGCTCGTTGCGGCCGACCTTGCCCCAGGTCGAGGGCTGCGAGGGATCGCGCTCCTCGGGCGCCACGGTGCGGTCGACCGACACGCGGGTCAGCACCGCCGCATCGCCAAAACTGTCCTCGTTGAAGTCGTCCTCGCCGGTGGTGGCGTCGATGTGCTGGCCGAAGACCCGCGGCGCTTCCGGCGGCGGCGCCTCGGCGGCCTCTCGCACGATCTCGACGCGCATCAGCTGCGCGGTCACCGCCTGGCGCAGATTGCCGAGCAGGGCCTGGAAGAGCTCGAAGCTCTCGGACTTGTACTCGTTGAGCGGATCGCGCTGGGCGTAGCCGCGGAAGCCGACGACCGAGCGCAGATGGTCGAGATTGACCAGGTGCTCGCGCCATAGCCGATCAAGGGTCTGCAGCACCACCGAGCGCTCGACATAGGCCATGACCTCCGGGCCGAAACGCTCGGCGCGCTGCTCGGCGGCGTCGTTGGCGGCCTTGGTGACCCGCTCGCGGATCTGTTCCTCGTCGATGCCCTCTTCCTTGACCCATTCCTCGACCGGCAAGTCGAGGTTGAGGAATTCGCGGCAGCCGTCCTTCAGGCCGGCGGCGTCCCACTGCTCGGCATAGGCGGTCTCGGGAATGCAGCGCGCGACGAGGTCGTCGATCACGTCCTGGCGCATCTCGGCGACGGTCTCGCCCAGGCTGTCGCCGTCCATCAGGGCAAGGCGCTGCTCGAACACGACCTTGCGCTGGTCGTTCATCACGTCGTCGTATTTCAGCAGGTTCTTGCGGATGTCGAAGTTGCGGGCCTCGACCTTCTTCTGCGCCTTCTCCAGCGCCTTGTTGATCCAGGGGTGGATGATCGCCTCGTCCTCCTTGAGGCCGAGCTTCTGCAGCATGCCGTCCATCCGGTCGGAGCCGAAGATGCGCATCAGGTCGTCCTGGAGCGACAGGTAGAATTTCGAGCGGCCGGGATCGCCCTGGCGACCCGAGCGGCCGCGCAGCTGGTTGTCGATGCGGCGCGATTCATGGCGCTCGGTGGCGAGCACGTAGAGACCGCCGGCGGCGATCGCCTTATCCTTCAGCCGTTCGATGTCGGCGCGGATCGCCGCCTCGCGCGCGTCGCGCTCCGGGCCCGGCTCGACGTCGGCGAGCTCCTGCGCGATGCGCATGTCGGCATTGCCGCCGAGCTGGATGTCGGTGCCGCGCCCGGCCATGTTTGTTGCAATGGTGATGGCGCCCGGGCGGCCGGCCTGGGCGACGATGCCGGCCTCCTGCTCGTGGTAGCGGGCATTCAGCACCTGGAAGTCCTTGACGCCTTCCACGCGCAGCCGCTCGGCGAGCTGCTCGGACTTTTCGATCGAGGTGGTGCCGACCAGGATCGGCTGGCCTTTCTCGGCGGCCTCGCGGATGTCGCGGATGATCGCCTTGTACTTCTCCTCGACGGTCCGGTAGACCTCGTCGTCCTCGTCCTTGCGCAGCACCGGCTTGTTGGTCGGCACCTCGGTGACTTCGAGGCCGTAGATGTTGCCGAACTCCTCGGCTTCCGTCGCCGCCGTGCCGGTCATGCCGGCCAGCTTCTTGTACATGCGGAAATAGTTCTGGAAGGTGACGGAGGCCAGCGTCTGGTTCTCCGGCTGGATCTGGACGTGTTCCTTGGCTTCGAGCGCCTGGTGCAGCCCTTCCGAATAGCGGCGGCCGGGCATCATGCGGCCGGTGAACTCGTCGATGATGACGATCTCGCCGTTGCGGACGATGTAGTCCTTGTCGCGCTGGAACAGCCGGTGCGCCTTCAGCGCATTGTTGACGTGATGGACCATGGCGACGTTCTCGACGTCGTAGAGCGACTCGCCCTTGAGCAGGTCGTTGGCCTTGAGCAGGTTTTCCACCCTCTCGGTGCCGGCTTCGGTGAAGATCGCGGTGCGCTGCTTCTCGTCGATCTCATAGTCCTCGGGCGAGAGCGTGACGATCAGGGCGTCGATGGTGTTGTACATGTCCGAGCGGTCCTCGAGCGGACCGGAGATGATCAGCGGCGTGCGCGCCTCGTCGATCAGGATCGAGTCGACCTCGTCGACGATGGCGAAGTTGTGCCCGCGCTGCACCATCTGCTCGCGCTCATATTTCATGTTGTCGCGCAGATAATCGAAGCCGAGCTCGTTGTTGGTGGCATAGGTGACGTCGCAGGCGTAGGCGGCGTGGCGCTCCTGGTCGGAAAGGCCGTGCACGATGACGCCGGTGGTCAGGCCGAGAAAGCCGTAGACGCGACCCATCCATTCGGAGTCGCGGCGAGCCAGATAGTCGTTGACGGTGACGACATGGACGCCCTTGCCGGCCAGCGCGTTGAGATAGACGGGCAGCGTCGCCACCAGCGTCTTGCCCTCGCCGGTGCGCATCTCGGCGATGCCGCCATTGTGCAGCACCATGCCGCCGACGAGCTGCACGTCGAACGGACGCAGCCCGAGCACGCGGCGGGCCGCCTCGCGGCAGGTGGCGAAGGCCGGGATCAGGAGGTCGTCGAGCGTGGCGCCGTTGGCGATATCCTGGCGGAACTGTTCGGTGCGGGCGCGCAGCGCCTCGTCGGACAGGGCCCGCATTTCGTTCTCCAGGGCGTTTATGGCCTCCACCCGCGGCCTGGTGGCCTTGACGCGACGATCGTTGGAGGAGCCGAAAATCTTACGGGCGAAACCGCCGAGACTGACCATCAATGGCCCTTTCGATATTCATTTTGCCGGGCTTGGCCGGCGGCCCCGCGGCTCGAACCTGAGCGGTCGGCAACGGGATAGGCGCCCGGAAATCGGTCTGGACGCCAGGACGAAGGACAGATAAGAGGGGGCACTTTCGATGTCAACGTGGCGGCAACGCTTGAAGTGGCGGCAATTCCGGCCACATTCCCACCTTAACCGACTTCGCCGCCAAACAGTCTTCCTACCGGAGAGTTGATGATGTTCCGTTTCCGCAGCGCTTTGCTCGCCAGCTTGAGTCTTGCCGCCGCTGTCGCCCTGAACGCTGCCGCGGCGCAAGCCCAGGACAGCAAGCCGGCCGACACGGTCGTTGCCACGATCGCCGGAGAGACAATCACCGAAGCGGACCTCACCCAGGCGATGGCCGATCTCGACCAGCAATTCGCCCGGCTGCCGGAGGAGCAGAAGCGTGCCGCCGCGCTGTCGGCCATCATCGAGATCAAGCTGCTCGCCAACGAGGCCAGGGCGAAGGGTCTCGACAAGTCCGAAGAGTTCCAGCGCCGCATGGCCTTCCTGCAGCAGCGGGCGCTGCACAGCGAGGTGATCGAAAACGAAGTCGCGGGCAAGATCACCGACGAGGACATCCGCAAGCGCTACGACGCCGAGATCGCCGATACGCCGCCCACCAACGAGGTGCATGCCCGTCACATCCTCGTGAAGACCAAGGAGGAGGCGGACGCCATCGTCAAGCAGCTCGACGGCGGCGCCAAGTTCGAGGACATCGCCAAGGAGAAGTCGAGCGATCCCGGCTCGGGCGCCCAGGGCGGCGATCTCGGCTGGTTCGGCGCCGGCCAGATGGTGCCGGAGTTCGAGAAGGCCGCGTTCGCGCTCGAGGTCGGTTCCTACACCAAGGAGCCGGTGCAGTCGCAGTTCGGCTGGCACATCATCAAGCTCGAGGACAAGCGCGCCAAGCAGCCTCCGGCCTTCGACGAGGTGAAGGAGCAGTTCCGCTCGCTCGTGCTGCGCGAAAAATACTTCGCGCTGGTCAAGCAGCTGCGCGAGGCCGGCAAGGTCGACGTGACCGATCCCGACCTCAAGAAGGGCGTCGAGGCAATCGAGAAGTCCGAGCAGTAAGCTGCGGCTGTGCCGTCCGCTAGCGGACGGCGACCGCCTCGATCTCGATCAGGAGCTGCGGCGAAGCCAGGGCCTTGACGAAGAGCAGCGTCGCGGCAGGTGGTGGCGACGGGAGGCTGATGCCTGACGTCATGAACCCTTCGAGATTGCTCTCGTCGGTCAGATAGATGGTGAACTTGGCGACGTCGTCGATGCTCATTCCCGCGTCTGCCAGGACGGAATTCAGGTTCTCCACGGCAATTCGGGCCTGCTCGGCGACCCCTTCGGCGATGCTGCCATCCCGCCGGATCCCCACCTGACCGGAGACGAACAGGATGCGCTGCGGCGACGTCGCCTCAGCGCCCTGGCTGTAGGCGGGCGACGCCGCAACTCCTTCCGGATTGAACTTCCGCAACATTGTCTCCTCCATGGTCTTGGGATTTGGCGATGCTCTGTCCTCAGCAGCGCCTCGATCCGAGTTTGTCGGATTCGGCGAGGCGGGGATAGCCGTGCCTTCGAACAGAACGACGTCATCTTCGGTTGCGTATTGTGCGAAAGCGGAGGCCGGGCTGCCTGACGGGCATTGGCGGCCGCGATGCGGCGTCGTGCGTCACCTCCCGCCATCTTCCGGTGGCCCACTCGGGTCCTGATCGAGTCTGCCGGTCGGGCGTGACAGCGGGTGGCAGGAGCGATGCAACCGCGACGAGGCAAGGTCGTTCACCCAGCATGGTCACACGCACCATCCTGGAAGCGCCTTCGAGGCTCGGACTGTCGACGGGCGGCGTGGCGATGTTGCCCAAGGCGCTGCTCGCCGCCGGATTTGCCGAAAAGATCGGCGCGCGGCTTGGCGGTGAGGTTGTCCCGCCGGATCACGATCCGCGGGTCGATGCCGCCACGGGCGTTCTGAATCTCGCCGGCATCGCCTCCTATACGATCACGCTGGCGGATGCGATCGGTCCGCTGCTGGAGGCCGGCGACATGCCGGTCGTGCTTGGCGGCGACTGCTCGATCCTGCTCGGCTGCCTGCTCGCGGCGCGCCGGCGCGGGCGTTCCGGCTTGCTTTTCCTCGACGGCCATGCGGATTTCTTCCAGCCCGCGGCGGAGCCGAAGGGGGAGGTCGCCTCGATGGAACTGGCGATCGCAGCGGGCCGGCACGATACTGTGCTTGCCAGGCCGGAAGGACGTTCGCCGCTGATCCGCGAGGAGGACGTCGTCGCCTTCGGCCGTCGCGACGAACAGGATTCGGAGGAATCCGGCAGCCAGCGTATCGAGGAAAGCGACGTCCACCTCATCAATCTCGCGCGCATCCGTGACATTGGCATCGCGGCGGCAGCCGACCGGGCGCTGGAGCATCTCGCGCGGCTCGACGGCTTCTGGCTGCACCTTGATGCCGACGTGCTCGACGCCGCCATCATGCCGGCGGTGGACCACATCGTGGAAGGCGGACTCGGCTGGGACGAGCTCGTCCATGCGCTGCGGCGAGCCTTTGCCACCGGGCGGGTCATCGGCATGAACATCACGATCCTCAATCCGACGCTCGACCCGGATGGATCGATCGTCGGCCGTTTCGTCGACACGGTGGCTTCCGGCATGAAGGCCTGATCGCAGCGGCGGCGGATGGGGAACGCCCAACGCTTGCCAAGGCCCGAGGGAGGCTTGCGCAACGGCCTCGCCTGATGCAAACGGTGCGCAACGCTGCAAGCGCTCCGCACCGAGGCCCGATGTCCGCCACCGTCTCCCCGCTCGCTCCGAAAAAATATCCGAAAATGCCGGCCGTCGAAGGCGTGCGCATCGCTACCGCGGAGGCGGGGATAAAGTACAGGGACCGCACGGACCTGCTTGCGATGGTGTTCGAGGCGGGCACCACGGCGGCGGGCGTGTTCACCCGCTCGAAATGCCCCTCGGCACCGGTCGACTTCTGCCGGCAGAACCTTGCCGGCGGCAAGGCGCGGATGCTGGTGGTCAATTCCGGCAACGCCAATGCCTTCACCGGAAAGAAGGGCCGCGAGACGACGCGGATGACCGCCGACGCCGCAGCCAGGGCCGTCGGCGGCGCCACCGGCGAGGTGTTCCTTGCGTCGACCGGCGTCATCGGCGAGCCGCTGGATGCCGGGCGCTTCTCGCATCTGCTGGCCGGCATGGCGAAGGGGGCGGCGCCCGGCCGCTGGCTCGACGCCGCCAGGGCGATCATGACGACCGACACCTATCCGAAGGTGGCGACCGCCATCGTCAGGCTGGGCGACGCCGAGGTCACCATTAACGGCATTGCCAAGGGCGCCGGCATGATCGCACCCGACATGGCGACGATGCTGTCCTTCATCGCAACCGACGCACCGATCGCCGCCCCGGCGCTGCAGGCGCTGCTCGCCAGGGGCGTGGGATCGACCTTCAATGCCGTGACGGTCGACAGCGATACCTCGACCAGCGACACGCTGATGCTGTTCGCCACGGGCGCGGCGGCAAAACGCGGTGCGCCTGCCATCGCCGACGCCGCCGACCCGCGTCTCGGCCAGTTCAAGCGCGCGTTGAACCGCGTCCTGAAGAACCTGGCGCTGCAGGTGGTGCGCGACGGGGAGGGGGCGCGCAAGCAGGTCGAGGTGACGGTGACGGGGGCGAAGTCGGCGCGCTCGGCCAAGCGCATCGCGCTGTCGATCGCCAATTCGCCGCTGGTCAAGACGGCGGTCGCCGGCGAGGACGCCAATTGGGGGCGCGTCGTCATGGCCGTCGGCAAGGCCGGCGAGCCGGCCGACCGCGACCGGCTGGCGATCTGGTTCGGCGACAACCGGCTGGCCGTCGACGGCGAGCGCGATTCCTCCTATTCGGAGGCGGAGACCTCCGCCTACATGAAGCGGGACGAGATCGCCATCCGCGTCGATCTCGGGCTCGGCCGCGGCAAGGCTACGGTGTGGACCTGCGACCTCACCAAGGAATATGTCGCCATCAACGGCGATTATCGAAGCTGACGCCGTTGTCCGTCTTCGCCATGCCAGAACTCACCACGGTCCGGCGCTTCGAGGCGGCGGGGTTCCGGGCCTGGCCGGCGGGGTCGGTCCATTATGACGGGACATGGGCGATCCGCCTGACCCCGGCCCATGCGGGGCGGCGGCTGAACTCCATCAACCCGCTCGACCCGCGCGACGTCTCCGAGATCGGGGCACGGCTGGAGCGGGCGGCGAAGCATTTCGAGGCGGCCGGGCGCACCACCACGATGCGGCTTTCGCCGCTCGCCGCCAAGGCGATCGCCGATCACCTCGACGGTCTTGGCTGGCCGCGTTTCGCCGAATCGGCGGTGATGCGGCTCGACCTCGACGACGCCGTGGTCGAGGCAGCATTGGACCAGATCCCGCTGAAGGATGTCGGCCGCTTCGTTGCGGCGGCCATCTCCGTGCGCGGACAGGATGCGTCGCAGCAGGCGGGATTGGCCGACGTCATCGGCTCGATCGAGCCGGAAGCCGGCCTGTTCGTGCTGGAGCAGGACGGCAGGCCGCTGGCCACCGCCATCTGCGTGCATGACGGTGAGCTGGCGGGACTGTTCGAGGTCGCGACGGCGGCGGTCGAGCGCGGCAGGGGCTACGGCCGCCGGGTCGTGCTGTCGGCGCTGAAATGGGCCCGCATGCGGGGCGCGCGCATCGCCTGGCTGCAGGTGGAGGCCGATAACGAGCCGGCGCTCAAGCTCTACGACACCCTCGGCTTCCGCGAGATCTACCGCTATCACTATCGGCAGCCGCCGGAGGATCGAAGCCTATGACGGTCAAGCCGATCCTGCTGGTTGCGGCCTGCGCGCTGGTGGACGCGGACGGCCGCGTGCTGTTGGCGCAGCGGCCGGAAGGCAAGACGCTGGCCGGCCTGTGGGAGTTCCCGGGCGGCAAGGTGGAGCCCGGCGAAACGCCGGAGGAGACGCTGATCCGCGAATTGCGCGAGGAGATCGGCGTCGAGACCAGGACGGCCTGCCTGGCGCCGCTCACCTTCGCCAGCCATTCCTACGAGAGCTTCCACCTGCTGATGCCGCTGTTCGTCTGCCGGCGCTTTTCGGGCATTCCGATGCCGCTGGAAGGGCAGAGGCTGAAGTGGGTGCGGCCGCAGAAGATGCGCGACTATCCCATGCCACCGGCCGACGAACCGCTGATCCCGTTCCTCATCGACCTGCTCTGAGCCGTCGATTAACGAAAATTTCAATCGAATATGATCGAAATGCCTTCGGAATCGGGCGAGATTCCGCGGCGTCGGGGCGAAAAAACATGGGATTTGACGACGAAGAAGAGCGTTTTCGCGAGCGATCCCTGCTGGAAATCGCCAGCGGCAGCGTTCTGCGGATCGCCCTCCTGTTCGGATCCGTCGCGGTGGCGATCGCACTCTTCACCGCGCAGGTCCTCGACCATCGGCTGGGACGGGACATGGCCCGGTCCACCGTGGTGCCGGGCATCGACTATACGGCGACCGGCTCGATCGGCTATGACGGCACCTATACCGTGCGGCGAAGCGTCCTGCAGTCGTCGCCGGACGCCGTCTGCATCATTCGCGACAACGGCGGCAGAAGCGGCGACTGCCCGCCGGCCGGTCGATAGAAACAGCGCGGCGCATTTCACGCGCGGTTAAGGCTGCGGCGTTAACCTTCCTTAAGCTCTTGCCGCTAGTCTCCCCGCCGAGAGGGGAATTTCGGCATGAGCAAGCTCACCCGCAGCTTTGTGGATGACAACAAGGGCGCGACCGCCATCGAATACGGGCTGATCGTCGCCGTCCTGTCGCTGGCCATCGTTGTCGGCATCGGTGCGCTCGGCGAGAACCTGACGTTCCTCTGGAGCGACAACAACAGCCGCCTGGTGCAGGCGCTCGAAGGCGGCGACGGGTCGTAGGATCAGGCTGGACCGCCTCCCTTTGGCGTGCGCAGCGCCTCGGCCAGCGATGCCTTGGCGGAGCCCGGCCTGAGCGGCTTCTGCTGGGTCGGCGCCGGCGCCCAGCCGGACATCCAGACGATCGAGAACGTCGCCCTGATGCGGCCGTCCGGATCGGAGAAGCGCTCGGCATAGACTTGCGCCGCCCGCAGGAACATCGTGCGCGGCGTGAAGCGGCGCGGCCGATCGGTGAGCGCGCTCGTCGCGCCCATGGCCCTGAGGTCGCGCATTAAGGCGAACATGTCGGAATAGCGGACCGTCACGGTCTCGACGTCGGCCACGGGCAGCGCGAAGCCGGCGCGCTGCAGCAAGGCGCCGACGTCGCGTACGTCGGCGAAAGGAACGATGCGCGGGCTGGCGCCGCCGGACAGCTCGCTCTCGGCGAGCAGCAGGCTTTCGCGCAGCTCGGCCAGCGTGCCTGCACCGGCCATGGCGCCGAGGAACAGCCCGTCCGGCCGCAGCGCCCGGCGGATCTGCACCAGCACGCCCGGAATGTCGTTCGCTTCATGCAGCGTCAGCAGCGAGACGGCGAGGTCGAGGCTCTCAGGCCCGAACGGCACGGTTTCCGGCGCTGCGACCAGGCCGGCCGCTTCCCCGAGCAGCGCCGGGTCGGCTTCCACCCGCGTCACCATGTCCGTCTTGCCGCTGGCGAGCACGGTTTTGCGGGCCTCCTCGGTGAGGCAGAAGAGTGCCGCCGCCTCGTCGAATGTGCGCCCGACCGTGGCCAGCCGGTCGCCGAGATCCTCGGCGACGCGGCGCATCAGAAAATCCGCTCCCGCGACGGGGTGCGCCAGCGCCCGGCGCTTGTGCCGGAGCGAGAGGTCGGTGTCGATGATCGGCTGCACGGCGAGCTCCGCGTCTCGGGAAGTGCGCGCGGCCGCCGCGCGCATCTGCTATGGTCCCGCTCGGGGAAACGATCTCATGGCGGATTGGGGGGCGCACTTCAAGGCTGTTGCCGCCGCGGCGCGGGAAATGCCGGCGCGGCTGCTGTTCCCGCCGCTCTGCGCCGGCTGTGGCCGCCAGGTCGGCGAGCCCGGTGTGCTGTGCGGCGCCTGCTGGACGGGCTTGCGCTTGCTCGACCGGCCGTGGTGCCCTGTGATGGGGACACCGTTTCCGCACGACATGGGCGAAGGCTTTCTCTCGGCCGAAGCCATCGCCAGCCCGCCGCCCTTCGAGCGCGCCCGCGCCGCCGTCGCCTATGCCGGCGTGGCCCGGCAGATGGTGCAGCGGCTGAAATACAACGACCGCACCGACCTCGCGCCCTGGATGGGCAAGTGGATGGTGCGCGCCGGCTTCGAGCTGTTCCCCGATGCCGACCTGATCGTGCCGGTGCCGCTGCACAGGCGGCGCTTCTTCAGCCGGCGCTTCAACCAGTCGGCCGAACTGGCGCGCGGCGTGGCACGGCTCACCGCGCTGCCGTTCGAGCCCGGCGCCCTGCAGCGGGTGAAGGCCACCCGCCAGCAGGTCGGCCTCGGACAGCGCGAGCGCGCGGAGAACGTGCGCGCGGCCTTCGCCGTGCCGGCGGCAGCGGCTGACAGGGTGCGCGGCCGCCGGGTGCTGGTGATCGACGACGTTTATACGACCGGCGCCACCGTCGCGGCGGTGACGCGGGCGCTGCGCAGGGGCGGTGCGGCCGCCGTCGACGTGCTCACCTTCGCGCGTGTCCTGCCTGGGGACTTCCTGCCGGAAGACTGAGCGACTATATACGCCTGACAACGGAACGACGATGCCATGGTGGACGTCACCATCTATACGCGCATGATGTGCGGCTACTGCGCCGCGGCCAAGCGGCTGCTGGACAGTAAGGGCGTGGCCTACACCGAGCACGACGCGAGTTTTTCGCCGCAATTGCGCGGCGAGATGATCGATCGCGCCAACGGCCGCTCGACCTTCCCGCAGATCTTCGTCGGCGACGTGCATGTGGGCGGCTGCGACGACCTGCACGCGCTGGACGCCGAAGGCAAGCTCGACGGGCTGCTGGCGACCGGCAAGCTGAACTGAGGAGTGTTTCGATGAGCGTTTTCAAGGCCGCCGCGGTGCAGATGCGGTCGGGCACCGAGCTCCGGCGCAACGTCGCCGACGTGGAGGCGATGGTGCGCGAGGCGGCGGCCAGAGGCGCGACCTATGTGCAGACGCCAGAGATGACCGGCGCGCTGTTGCGCGACAAGGATGCGAGGGCCGCGGCCTTCACGACGGAAGAGAACGACATCGTCGCGGCGGCGGCGTCGCGGCTCGCCTGCGAACTCGGCATTTACCTGCACATCGGCTCAACCGCCATCCTGCGCACCGACGGCAAGCTTGCCAACCGCGCTTTCCTGTTCGGGCCGGACGGCTCGATGCTCGCTTCCTACGACAAGATCCACATGTTCGACGTCGATCTCGACAGCGGCGAGAGCTGGCGGGAATCCTCCGCCTACGAGCCCGGTGCCGTAGCGACCATCGCCGACCTGCCGATCGCGCGGCTCGGCTTCGCCGTCTGCTACGACCTGCGCTTTCCGCAGCTGTTCCGCGCCGAGGCGCTGGCCGGCGCCGACGTGCTGACGGTTCCCGCCGCCTTCACGCGCCAGACCGGCGAGGCCCACTGGCACGTGCTGCTGCGCGCCCGCGCCATCGAGAACGGCGCCTTCGTCGTTGCCGCCGCGCAGGGTGGCAGGCACGAGGACGGCCGCGAAACCTATGGCCATTCGCTGATCGTCGACCCTTGGGGCCGGGTGCTGGCCGAGGCGGATCACGATGAGCCCGGCGTCATCGTCGCCGAGATCGACACGGCGCTGTCGGCCCAGGCGCGCCGGAAAATCCCCAATCTCAAGAACGCACGCGAGTTCTCGGTGAAGGAGATCGCGCGTCCGGACGCCGCGCTCAGGGGAGCCGCATCGTGATCCGCTTTTCGCTTCACTGCGAACACGACCACGAATTCGAGGCGTGGTTCCGCGGCAACGACGATTTCGACACGCAGAAGAAGCGCGGCTTCGTCGACTGCCCGCAATGCGGCTCCAAGAAGGTCGAGAAGGCGCTGATGGCGCCTGCCGTATCCACGGCGCGCAAGCAGGAGAAGATCGCGCTCGCCATGGGCGAGGCGCAGAAGCAGGCGATGGCGCAACTCAAGGAGCTGTCGGAGAAGATGCGCGAGAACGCCGACTATGTCGGCGACAAGTTCGCCGAGGAGGCGCGCAAGATCCATTTCGGCGAGACGGAGGCGCGCGGCATCTATGGCGAGGCGACGCCCGAGGAGGCAAAGGGCCTCATCGACGACGGCGTCGAGTTCATGCCGATCCCGGTGTTTCCCGACGACCGGAATTGAGACGGTGCGACTGTGAGCCGGACGCCACCTTACTGAAGCGCAACGAAGCAAAGATATCGAGCCGTTGTTGGCAAGAAACCGCCGAGGCGTCGAGGTACTGAGGGGACAGTTTATTTTCTTTCCATAGAAAAGCGGTGCCGCCTCAAGGCTGTCGCTGGCAGAAAAAGGTAACTGTCCCCGGCACTTACCCGCTTTCGCCGCAATCCCGGCGGCGGGCGGGAGACGCGTTTCAGCCGATTTCTATCCCCTCCCTTTCCACCTCGCCGATAATCCCGGCAGTTCCTCCCGCGGGAACACCGGTCGCGACGGTGGTTTGGTGGGGAGGGACCGGCGCCTCCGGTGCGGGAAGACGTAGCCCGCGCCCGGGGAGGCCCGTCCGAAGGTTCCTCCTCCGCAACTAGGTGCGGGGCGCACTGGACGAGTGCTGCGGCATGGCCAGCCGAGGCGACGCAAGAAGCCGGAGCCGGAGCTATAGCGAAGCGGAACGGGACGGTGCCCGAAATCGCCGGCGGGGCGCGAAGGCCGCGCCATGTTTACTAAAGAGGCTCGGCCCAGCGCCCCGCTTCCCGACTTCTCCCTCCGCGGCAGGGAGCGCTCTTCGAACAATGGCCAGGGCCGCAAGGCAGCGTGGCGAGGACGACGCTCGCGGGTTCGGTCCCGCTGGGACAGGGGGACTATGATCAACTAGGGATGACCAGCCGCCTTCCTCAACCCCGGTGGCGCGGCGTTGCGCCAGGCCATGCGGCAGGCGCTGCGCATAGTCGTCTCGTCGGCGGCGGCGAGATCAACCTCGGTCCAGCCCTGCCGGCCCCAGCCGCCCTTCACCGGGCGAAAGATGCCCGGCTCGGCCTCCGTCACGACAGTCTGCTCTTCGGGCGTCAGCTTGAAGACCGCCCGGCCGCCGGGTGGAAGCGTGGCGAAGATGCGGTTGCGCACGCGAAAATCCGGCTTGCCGAAATGCGCCTTCTCCTCGGCCTCGGGAAGATCGAGCGCTATGCGGCGAAATTCCTCCGGTCGCATGGGGTGCCCCCTGTTGGCGAACGCGCCGTGTCCGGCGCAGATGCGGTCATCGATCGGACAAGTATGGCGCAGGTGTCGTCCGTGTGGCTTGAACGTTTGTAACCCGTCCCGCGAAAGCCGTACCGTTCTGTTGCCGCTTCGGGTAGAATGTGACCGCGCTGCATGCAGATCGATCCCAGAAAAAATGACCTGCGCCATCCGGTTTTCTTCAGAATGCGGGGCTCATCTACAGCGACGGAGTGCGCGCCATGCCGCTTTCGGACATCGACGTCCTGCATGCCCTGTCGGAGCCGGTGCTGCAGAAGATGGATTTCACCGTGGACGGCCTGCATATCCGCGGCGAAGCCTATCGGAAAATCTTCGAGCTGATCCGCGACGAGCAGATCCTGGTGGTCGTCGGCGACAATCCGGGGCTCGCCACCTACGATCCGGGTTCCGATACGCTGACCACGCAGAAAGGGGATTCGCCGCCGGACCTCTTCAACAGATCCATCCTGATCCACGAGTGCACGCATGCGATCCGCGACATGGAATATGTGAAGATGACGGCCAAGAGCAACGAGGCCGCCGCCTATCTCGCCCAGGCCACGTATCTGGCGCTGTCTTCCGCCCAACCGACCATTCCGGCCGGCTGGGGCGTCGTGGAGGCCGCGCTGAAGCTGGCGCGGTCGTTCGATCTCGACACCGCTCCCGGCGCCAGGCGGCGCATCCGCTACGAAGACATCCTGTCGCTGGTGAAACGCCTGAACGACCATCCCGGCTATCATTCCGATTCGGTGAAGATGGCGACGTCGAACGGCATTTCCGCCAAGGCGCCGAAGCACCTGCGTGTCGAAACCGTCGAGGAGACGAGCGGGCGCGGCCAGCACAGCAGGTCCGTCGGCTACCGCGTGCCGGGCGACGTCCTGTTCGGCTTCGACAGCTATGTGATCCGGCCGGGCGCCGAGCAGGCGCTGCGCGAGGCCGCGGAGTTCATCAAGCAGGATCTGCCGCCGCGCAGCCGCGTCTACATAATCGGGCATACCGATTCGACGGGCGACCCCTCCTACAACAACTGGCTGTCCGAGAAACGCGCCAAGGCCGTGGCCGACTGGTTCGTTCGAGCGGGCACAATTGTCGGCCGGCGGCGAAGGGCCGTCCCAGCCGGTCGCTCCGAACACGACGGAAGAGGGCCGGAAGAAGAACCGGCGGGTCGACCTGATGGTGATGTGAGGGCTGCGGCGCGAGTTCGGGAAGGCTCGCGTCTGCATTCGCCAGCCTCGACGAGATGGTCTGCCGGCGCGCATCCCATCGGCTCGGTCCAGGCAACAAGGAGGCAGGGCCCCGGCTGCGCTGCCGGCGCGGCCAGTACCGCCGCTGCAGGCCTGGGCCTCTAGGGGCTCGCCGATCCGCGCGACCCTTCGCTTGTGCCGCCCGATTTGCTCGCACGTTCGAGCAGGAACTCGAGGTTCAGAATCCGGCGAAGACGCGACCGGCCTTCGGGCGTGCAGCCGGGCCTCTCCGGCAAGCAGCTGCCGAGCGTGTCGCGATAGAGGCGCTCCACATATGCCCGGATCGTTGCATCCTCGATTGCGGGCAACACGCGGGAATTGGCGGGCTCGACGTAATGAAGGTTCGCACGGACCAGGGCATCCTCGTCGACGCCCTCCGTCTGCCATTGAGGCTCGACGTCGTCGTCCGGCGCAATGAGATCGCTGAAATTCTTTCCGGTGAGCTGCCTCGCCAGACCATAGATTTCGCGCTTGGGCTGCGTAGCCCGCGACAGTCCGCGCGGCCGCCCGACGAAGTAGCTCGCGATCGGGCCGGACATCGCGACGAAAAGGGTGCGGCTGCCTCCCGGCAGCGGGAATGTCGAATTGCGCTTGTTGGCCAGAAAACTGTAGGTGTAGAACCGCAGGACATCCAGGACATGTCTGGGTTGCGTCGCGAACTCACCCACGAAGCGGGCAAAGATGGCTGCCTCGCGATCGAGACCCTCGATCTGATCGGGCGGATAGCTCGCCTTCGTCAGGAGATTCGGGTGCTGGGAGGACAGCATGCCGCGGATGATGCCGGCCCTGCCTGGATCGGGGTCGGGCACGGTGGTCGGATTGAGCGAGGCGAAGAAATCCGCCGTCTCCCGCTGGAACGTGACGTCCTTGAGATAAAGCTCCGAGAACATCAGGTTTCCGAGAAACCCGGTGAACTGGCGATTGGCCTCGGCGGGGGTCTTGGGAGCCCGCGTCTTGGCCTTCGACAGATAGCCCTTTTCGAGATTGGCATGCAGGACCGTCATGTTGACGTTGGCGAGGGCGTCCATGTTCTGGCCATGCAGAATGTCGCGGGCCCCGATGTCCCTGCCGATCAGGGCATAGTGGAGCGCGCCGATGCTGACGATGTCCTGCGACAACATCTCCTTGATCGTGTCGATGGCGGCCTGTTCCTTCAGCGCCTGCTTCGTGACACGCTCGATCTCGAAACCCAGCTTTCGCGCGGCCGGGAAGGCGCGAACCGGACCGTTGGTCTTGTTTCGATGATCCATCGTGAAGACGCGAATGTCCTTCGCGTCCATCTTCTGGCGCAGGCTGAGATAGATCACCAGACTGTCGACGCCGCCGGAAAACATCAGCGACGTCGATTTGCCCTGGGCCCGGTAGCGATGGGCGAGCCGTCCCGTCACCTCGTCGATCGCCTCGGCAAAGGATTTGGGCGGCGGCAGCCGTCCCGAGGTCAGGAGATAGCTGTAACACGACGTGAGTTCACCGTCCTCGAACTCGAACACCGAGGCAGGCGGAAGCGTCCGCACATCGCGGAAAGGCGTCGAGCACGGCAGCTGACTGAAACTGCTCTTCGGCGCGATCTGCAGGAAAAAGCACAGCGGAAAGCCATCCATCTCGATCTGCGGTATCTCCGCGAGCGTCGAGACGAGCAAGGTGCTGGCGACGGCTTTCCCGTTTCCGCAGTACACATAGCCGCCACAATAGCCCGGAGCCGTGATGATCCGCAGCAATCGCGGCCCGACGTCGACCATCACGTAGTTTCCGACGGCATGCCGCGCTTCGCCGGCAAGGAACTCATCGAGGGGCTGCCCCCGGTATGTCGCGGTGAGGTCGTCCTGGTCGACGTGCATGGGTACGCCGTATGTCCGCACGACCCGCGACGGCGCAAACGTGTGGGAGAGGCCTGTATCGCGCTGCTGGGAGACGAACATCGCCTCGACGGGCAAGGAGCAGGGCGCGTTTGCGCCCGTGGTCTCCACGGCGTCTCCTATGCGCTGCATCAAGCCTCCCGCAGTCCGACAGCTACACGGCGGCACTTTCGCGCAACGCCCGAAGGTCCGCAAGGGCAAGTCCGTTGTCGGGCGGCGCCGGCAGGATGGCATCGCCTGTGCGGGATCAGACCAGCCGATTTGGGATCGCGATCAGGACGCTGGCGACCCGCTGCATGGCGCGAGCCGCGATAATCGCCTCGGTCAGGCGATCGTCGGCTTCTCCGCCATCACCATGTAGTTGACGTCCATGTCCGCGGAGCGCTGCCAGCGGTCGGCGAGCGGGTGATAGACGACGCCGGTGCGGTCGGCGATCGTCATGCCGGCCTCGGCAAGCGCCTTCTCCAGTTCGTCCGGCCGCACCAGCCGGCCGTACTGGTGGGTGCCGCGCGGCAGCCAGCGCAGCACATACTCGGCGCCGATGATCGCCAGGCCGAGGGCCTTGAAGGTGCGGTTGATGGTGGCGACGAACATGATGCCGCCCGGCTTCACCATCTCGGCGCAGCGGGCGAGATAGAGCCCGACATCGGAGACGTGCTCGACCACCTCCATGTTGAGGATCACGTCGAACTTCTCGCCGGCGTCGGCCAGATCCTCGGCCGGCAGGGCGCGGTAGTCGATCGTCACGCCCGATTCGGCGGCGTGCAGCCTGGCCACCTCGATGTTGGTAGCCGATGCGTCGGCGCCGACGATCTCGGCGCCCAGCCGCGCCATCGGCTCGCACAGAAGGCCGCCGCCGCAGCCGATGTCGAGGAAGCGCAGGCCCTCGAACGGCCGCGCTTCGTGGATATCGCGGCCGAAGCGTGCCGCCACCTGGTCGCGTATGTAGGACAGACGCACCGGGTTGAACTTGTGCAGCGGCCGGAACTTCCCGTTCGGGTTCCACCATTCGGCGGCAAGCGCGGAAAAGCGGTCGACTTCTCCCGCATCGATCGTCGATCGTCGAGGCTCTGGCATCAGGGTCTCCCTTTCGGCCGGAAGGAAGTCGGGCCTGGCCGGCGGAATGTCAAGCCGCCACCTCGCTGCCGCAAGGTCGCTCCTGGCCGCGCCGCCGCGATCAAAGTCTTGCGATCGCCCGGCTTTCCCGGCATTGGAAGGGGCGCGAGGCAAGGAACAGCCGCACAGAATAAAAAGGGGGACGCGGTGCATCACGAAGTGACTCTGATCGCCACGATAGCCGTGTGCTTCGTGCTCGCGTCGATCTTCGGCTACCTCGCCGACCGGCTGCGCCTGCCGCCGCTGGTCGGCTATCTCGTCGCCGGCATCATGATCGGCCCGTTCACCCCCGGCGTCGTCGCCGACGGGGCGCTGGCCAGCCAGCTCGCCGAAATGGGCGTCATCCTGCTGATGTTCGGCGTCGGTCTGCATTTCTCGGCGGCCGACCTCCTGGCGGTGCGCGGCATCGCCATCCCCGGCGCGATCGGCCAGATCGTGCTTGCGACGCTGCTCGGCATCGGCCTCGCCTCGTCGTGGGGCTGGGGGCTGGGCGCCGGCATCGTGCTCGGCCTGAGCCTGTCGGTCGCCAGTACCGTGGTGCTGCTCAAGGCGCTGGAGGAGCGCAACCTCGTCAACACGCCGAGCGGCCGGGTCACCGTCGGCTGGCTGATCGTCGAGGATCTCGCCATGGTGCTGGCGCTGGTGCTGCTGCCGGCGCTGGCCGAGGTGCTCGGCGGGACTGGCGGTGCTGCTGCCACAGCCGACGCCGCGCATGGCGCCGAGGCGGCGGGAGGCTCGCTGGCGCTGACGCTGGTCACGACCCTCGCCAAGGTCGGCATCTTCGCCGTGCTCGCCATCTTCCTCGGGCCGAAAGTCCTGCCCTGGATTCTCACCAAGGTGGCGCGCACCGGCTCGCGCGAGCTGTTCACGCTGTCGGTCCTGGCGCTCGCCGTCGGCATCGCCTACGGCTCGGCGGAGGTGTTCGGCGTGTCGTTCGCGCTCGGCGCCTTCTTTGCCGGCCTGGTGCTCGGCGAATCGCATCTCAGCCACAGGGCCGCCGCCGAATCGCTGCCGCTGCAGGACGCCTTCTCGGTCGTCTTCTTCGTCTCGGTCGGCATGCTGTTCGATCCGTCGGTTCTGGTCGAGGACCCGCTCGCCGTGCTCGGCGTGCTGGCGCTGATCATGATCGGCAAGTCGGTGATCGGCCTCGGCATCGTGCTCTTGCTGCGCTATCCCGTGAGCATGGGACTGACGGTCGCGGCCGGGCTGGCGCAGATCGGCGAATTTTCCTTCATCCTGGTCGGGCTGGGCGTGGCCTACGGGCTCATCCCGACGGAGGGGCAGGACCTGGTGCTCGCCGGGGCGCTGCTGTCGATCACCCTCAATCCGCTCGCCTTCCTGGTGACCGGCGAGCTTCAGAAATGGCTGCGCATGAAGTGGCCGGCGGTCGCCGCCGGCTATGGCCGCAAGCGCCACGACGCCTTGGTCGGCGAGCTCGGCCGGATCAAGGCGCAGCAGGAGGAGCGCGAACGGGCACGGCATGTGAAGATCCAGGCGCTGCAGGAAACCTTTCCGCTGCTGTCGGCCGTCGGCGAGGAGGACAGGGAGGAACTGCTGCTGTTGTTCCGGCCGAAATCTGCCTCGCCCGGCGAGCGCGTGCTGCGCACCGGCGACCGTGCCGACGGCATGTATTTCATCGCGTCCGGCGCGGTCGAGGTCAGGGTCGGCGGGCGCGCCATCCCGCTGGAGGCCGGCTCCTTCTTCGGCGAGATGGCGCTGCTCAGCGGCTCGCGGCGCACCGCCGACGTGATCGCCGTCGACTTCTGCGATTTCCTGGTGCTGGAGCG
>JAESFZ010000262.1_pt1 | contig 38954 bp, 42 predicted proteins | sample 9269561 | NCBI WGS metagenome assembly JAESFZ01 (sample SAMN14515552, study PRJNA621657) | algae metagenome | isolation source: Tildeniella nuda ZEHNDER 1965/U140 and co-occurring heterotrophs from wet... | place: Switzerland: Stansstaad, Zurih | collected 1965-01-01
CGCATCGATACTGGCCTCCTACCCAGCCAGCATCTTGAATCACATTCCGCACAGATCGGGAATCCCCTCCGATTCCCTCAAGAAATGAAACGCTCTAGACGAAGATCTTCCGGCCGACGATCGCCAGCAGCGCGATCGACGCCACGAGGATGGTGAGGAGCGTGAGCACGATGCCGGCCGAGCGGCCGGGATTGATGCCCGCTCCGCCGGCAAGCCCGAAGGCATGGGCGATGCGGCTGACGATGAAGGTGGCGCCCAGGGCATGCACCAGCCAGCGCGGCCCATGGCAGATTTCGAGCAGGGCGAGCAGGATCAGGACCAGCGGGGCATATTCGGCGAAGTTTCCGAAGACGCGGGTCATCCGGCTCATCTCGGCATCGCCGCCATCCCCGACGCTGATGCGCCGCCGCATGCGCTGGCGGATCACCAGCGACGCGAGCACGACGCAGAGAAGACCCGTGAGGGCGGCATAGAAGGCGGTGACGAACGGCAGGGCCGGCATTGCCATGAACGGAGTCTCCCCGAGGCTATCGGCCTGTCATAGCTCAAACGGGGGGACACTTTGGGAAAATCTGCGTGGTGTCACGCCCGTCCGCGCCAGGGGTGCACGAGCAGCGGCCCCGCGATCAGGCTGCCGAAGGTGACGATGCCCACGGCGATGGCGACGAATACGCCCGGCAGACCCCAGCCGAGATGTTCGATCGCGAACCAGCCGCCGGTCGAGGCCACGAACAGGCGCATCACGCCGGCGGCGAACGGCGCCTTCATGCGGCCCGCGCCCTGGCTGGCGAAGGACAGCGTCATGCCGATCCCGAAGACGAAGTAGAACGGCGCCACGCGCGTGACATAGGCCACGGTCGCGGCAATCACGTCGGGATCGTCTGTGAACAGCCGCGCCCAGCCTTCGGGAAAGAGCGCCACGATCCAGCCGAAGGCGCCGATGCCGAAGCCGGCGACCAGGCTGCCGATCCAGGCGGCGCGCACGGCACGGCGCCAGTCGCCGGCGCCGGCCGCGACGCCGACGATGGTCGTCAGGCCGGAGCCGATGCCGAAGGCCAGCGGCACCAGCATGAACTCCAGCCGGACACCGATGCCGTAGCCGGCGAGCGCAGCCACGCCGAAGCGGCCGACCAGGCCCGTGACCAGCATGGCGGTGAGGTTCGCGGTGAAGGCGGAGAAGGAGGCGATCAGGCCGACCCGCAGGATCTCCCAGAACAGGCGGGTCTGCAGAGGCACGCCGGCGGCCGCCGGCACGAAGCCGAGCTTGCCGCTCCACAGGGCACGCGCTTGCAGGAGTGCCGACACTGCCGAGGTGAGCAGCGCGGAGACCGCAGGCCCGGCCATGCCCATGCCCGGCCAGCCGCCGATACCCAGCGCCAGCACGTAGGAGAGCGGCACCTGGGCGATCGATGAGACCAGCATATAGCGGCCGGGCGTCGTCGCATCGCCGCCGCCGCGCAACAGGGCCGACAGGAAGAAGTTGGCCCAGATGAAGATGGAGCCGGTGAACAGGACGTTGGAGTAGGTGAGGGCGTTGGCCAGCGAGCGACCTTCGCCGCCGAGCAGCTGGTAGAGTGCGGGCGCAACTGTCCAGGCGAGCAGGGTGAAGAGCAGCGCCAGCACCGTCCCCAGGACCAGCGCGTGCAGCACCAGCTTGCGGGCGTCCTCGGTCCGGCCGGCGCCCAGTGTGCGGGCCATCGCGGCCGCCACGCCACCGCCCATGCCCCCGGCGGCCATCATGGTCATCATCATCATGAGCGGGAAGACGAGCGCGAATCCCGCCAGCGCCTCGGTGCCCAGCCGGCCAAAGATGAAGGTCTCGGCGATGGCCACGAAGGTCTGCACGATCATGACGGCGGTGGTGGGCGCCGACAGCTTCCACAGGCTCTTGCCGATGGGGGCGGTGAGAAGGGGATGGGCCAGATTGGAGCTCCGATTGCGTGCATATGCACATTATCAGCCCGCGCGATCGTGTCACCTGACAAAGGCTGCAGGAGCCCATTAGGTTTTGCCCATGACAGACAAGGAACGCCCGCTCGCCAGGCCCTCGGTCCAGATCGACAATGATCGCGTGATCGTCACGGAATGGCGCTTTCCGCCGGGCAGCCACACCGGCTGGCACCGCCACAATCACGACTATGTCGTTGTCCCGGTCACGACCGGCGAACTGCACATTTTCGACGGCAAGGCGACCGTGCCGGCGCCGCTCCGGGCCGGTGTGTCCTATGCCCGCCAGACCGGGGTCGAGCACGACGTCATCAACCCCAACGATTTCGAGTTCGTCTTCGTCGAGATCGAGGTCAAGGCCTGACCCTGCCGCCGGGCAGCCCCGCGCCCGGTCGCATTGACTTGACACCCTGCAGGGGTCATATGGGGTCCGCCCAGCGGTCCGGCCCGATCCACGAGCCTTATGTGACCGCTCCAAGTCCAGCGGAAAGAATGGACTAAACTACGGAAATTAAATGAGTTTTGAGAGTTTGGGGCTGAGCGCCCCGGTACTGCAGGCGGTGGCCGACAAGGGCTACACGACGCCGACCCTCATCCAGGAAAAGGCCATCCCCATCGTCCTGATGGGTCGCGATGTCCTCGGATGCGCCCAGACGGGCACAGGCAAGACTGCCTCCTTCGTCCTCCCCATGATCGACATTCTCGCGGAAGGCCGGTCGAAGTCGCGGATGCCGCGCTCGCTCATCCTCGAGCCGACCCGCGAACTGGCCGCCCAGGTGGCCGAAAACTTCGAGATCTACGGCAAGAACCACAAGCTCAACATGGCGCTGCTGATCGGCGGCGTGAGCTTCCCCGACCAGGAACGTGCCCTCGAACGCGGCGCCGACGTCCTGATCGCCACGCCGGGCCGGCTGCTCGACCATTTCGAGCGCGGCGGCATCCTGCTGAACGACGTCAAGATCCTGGTGATCGACGAAGCCGACCGCATGCTCGACATGGGCTTCATTCCGGACGTCGAGCGCATCGTAGCCACCCTGCCGCCGTTGCGACAGACCCTGTTCTTCTCCGCGACCATGCCGCCGGAGATCAAGCGCCTGGCCGACCGCTTCCTCAGCAACCCGAAGGAAGTCACCGTCTCGGCGCCGGCCTCGGCCTCCAAGAACATCGTGCAGGGCCTCGTGGTCGTGCAGGAAGACGACAAGCGTGAGGCTCTGCGGGCCCTGATCAAGGAACAGGACATCAAGAACGCGATCGTGTTCTGCAATCGCAAGCGCGACGTGGCGATCCTCCAGACTTCGCTGAAGAAGCACGGCTTCAATGCGGGCGCGCTGCATGGCGACATGAGCCAGCCGGCACGCATGGAGACGCTCGAGAAGTTCAAGCAGGGCGAGATCCAGATCCTGGTCGCCTCCGACGTCGCCGCCCGCGGCCTCGACATCGTGGCGATGAGCCATGTGTTCAACTTCGACGTGCCGTTCTCGCCCGAGGACTACGTCCACCGCATCGGCCGTACCGGCCGCGCCGGCAATACCGGTCATTCCTTCACCCTGGCCTCGCCCGACGAGGGCGGCCTGGTCGAGGCGATCGAGAAGCTGATTGGCACCACCATCCCGCGCGTCGAAGTGCCGGGCATGGCGGAACTCGCCTTCGAGCCGTCCGATGGACGCCGTCGCGGCCGTGGCCGCGGACGCGGTGGTTCCAGCAGCGGCAGCAGCCGTGGCCGCAGCGCCGGCGGCGGTCGTCCGCCGCGCGAGGCACGCCCCGAGCGCGAGCCGCGCCCGGAAGCGGAAGCCGCCCGTCCTGAAGTCGAGGCCCGTCCCGAGCGCGAGGCCCGTCCGGAGCGTGAGGCCCGCCCGCCGCGGGCGCCGCGTCCCGAGCGCGAGGCGCGTCCGCCGCGCGAGCCGCGGGCCGAGCGTCCGCCGCGTGAGGCCGCCCGTCCGGAGCGCGAGCCGCGTCCCGAACGTGAGGCACGTCCCGATCGTGAGGCACGTCCCGATCGTGAGGCACGGCCGCCGCGCGAGCCCCGTTCGGATCGCCGTCCGGATCGCTCGGAACGTCCCCGTCAGGATCGTCGCGATCGAGACGACTCGCCCGCGCCGCTCGGCCTCGGCGATCACGTGCCGGCTTTCCTCGCCCGTCCGACGCGCTAGAATCGCGCGTCGCGGCGGAGGGCGTTCATGCAGACCATTTTCGTCATGGTGAAATGCGAGCTCGGCAAGGCCTACGACGTTGCTGACAACGCCGTGGCCGTCGAGCAGGTCTCGGAGGTCTATTCGACCTCCGGGCAATACGATCTTCTGATGAAGTGCTATCTCGACGAGAAGACCGACATCGGTCATTTCGTGACGAGCCAGATCCAGACGCTTCCGGGCGTGAAGGACACCTTCACCCTGATCACCTTCAAGGCGTTTTCCTGAGTACGGCCCTTCCGCGCCGGCATCTCCCGAGGGGCGAGGATTTCCTTCTCCTCCCGCCTTCCATTCAGCCCTACGCCTATCGCAACGTCGACAAGCTCTTCGCCCATCGGGTGATCCGCCGGGGTGCGAGCCCGCGCGAGTTGCCGCGTGGCGCCGAGATCGCTCCGGTCTATGCCGCCGGCGGTCGCGAGCACGACGTCGCCTCGTTCATGGATCGCAACGTGGTCGTGGGCATCCTGGTGATCCATCGCGGCCGGATCGTGCTGGAACGCTACGGGCTCGGCCTGCAGGAGCACGATCGCTGGTCGACCATGTCGACCGTGAAGTCGATGACGGCGATGCTGGTGGGCGCCGCTGTTCACGACGGTGTCATCAAGTCGATCGACGATCCGCTGACCGACTACCTGCCGGCGCTGCGGCGATCGGCTTACGAGGGCGTGACTTTGCGGCATGTGATGACGATGTCGTCGGGCGTGCGCTGGACCGAGGTCTATCCCGACCGGAACTCCGACGTGAACCGCTACAGCAAGTCGCTGGCCGACAAGGTGCCCGACGGCGTGCTGAAGCTGATGGCGTCCCTGCCGCGCGCGCATCCGCCGGGCAGCACCTTCCTCTACAATTCCGGAGACACATTCTTGCTGGGCGCCGCGCTCACCCGCGCGGTCGGCAGGCCGCTGGCCGACTACATGTCGGAGAAGGTCTGGCAGCCGGCCGGCATGGAATGCGACGCCTTCTATACGCTCGAGAGCGAAGGCGGGCAGGAGATCGGCGGCAGTCGCGCCGGCATGGTCCTGCGCGACTTCGGCCGCTTCGCGGAGTTCGTGCGCAAAGACGGCGTGATCGACGGCGCGCGCGTGTTGCCCGAGGGCTGGGTCGCGGCGGCGGCGACGCCCGCCTTCAAGGTGCCCGCGCCGGTCGTCCCCGACATCACGCATTACGGCTACAGCTGGTGGCTGGGCGACGGCGTGATGGCCGCGATCGGCCATGCCGGCCAGCGCATCGACATCTATCGCGCGGAGGATCTGTCGGTGGTGACGCTCGCCGCCCTGCCGCAGCCGCCTTTCGTTCCCGCGACCGATCACGATCGGCGCGCCGAGATCGTGACCTTCACGCAGGCCGTGAGGGCGGCCTGCTCGAACTCCAACGAGTGAGCCAACGCATGTCGACGACGCCCGCCAAGAAGCTCGAAGTCTTCATCGAGCGTATCGTCATGGGCAGCCGCTGGCTTCAGGCGCCGCTCTACATTGGACTGGTCTTCGTGCTGGGCGTCGTGGTCGTGAAGTTTCCCTTCAAGATCTGGGAACTGATGCGCAAGGCGATCTCCGCCGAGGAGGCCGATCTCGTGCTCGCGGTGCTGTCGCTGGTCGACCTGATCATGGTGGCAAACCTCGTGGTGATGGTGATCATCTCCGGCTACGAAAACTTCGTGAGCCACATCGACGTCGACGAGACGCGCGACAGGCTCGCCTGGTTCGGCAAGCTCGACGCGGGCTCGCTCAAGATCAAGCTGGCCAGCTCGATCGTGGCGATCTCCTCGATCCACCTGCTGCAGCGCTTCCTCGAGGCCGGCGACTATGACAACAGCAAGCTCTACGTGCTGGTCGTCATGCACATGGCATTCGTGGTATCGGCCTTGATGCTCACCTACATCGACAAGATCGGTTCCGACAAGAAAGCGGCCGGCGGCCCTTGAGCGCCGGGGGCAAGGCGGTCCTCGCCATCTGGGTCGACATCGATCCGGCCGACCAGGCCTTCTTCGAGCACTGGCACAGCCGCGAGCATTTGGGCGAGCGCGTCTCCTGTCCCGGCTGGCTGCGCGGCAGCCGGTTCCGGGGCGTCGCGCGGCCCGACCGCTACCTGCTGTTCTACGATGCCGAGACCCAGGCCGCCTTCGAGAGCGAGACCTATTACGCCCGCCTGCGCGCGCCCAGCGAGATGAGCCGCGCGATCTTCCCGAAGTTCCGCGACACATCCCGAACCGTCTGCGCGGTCGAGCAGCGCTGGGGCGAAGGCATCGGCGCGGCCGCTCTCACCCTGCGCATGAAGGCCAACAATGTAGCGCCCTTCGACAGGCTCGCCTCGCCCGAGACGGCGCGTGTCGATCTGCTGAGTGGCCGCGCGAAGGTCGGCCAGGCGCAAACGGTCGAGAAGGACCTGCGCGGCACGCCCGACCAGCAGATCGAGCGGGCGCTGGTCGCGTTCTTCTGGTCGGTGGAAGCCGCCCAGGCGGCGCGGGAGCGTCACGCCCCCGAAGGCGAGGTCTTCGCCCTCCGCCACACCGTGTCGAAGGGCGACCTCTGATTTGTCATCCCGAGCGTTAGCGAGGGATCCTTACTCGAACGAAAAGATCCCTCACTGCGTTCGGGATGACAGCTCCGCTGTTAGTTGATCAGCCCGTAGAACTTCCCGGCGTTGGTGCAGGTGATCATCTTCACCTGCTCGGCCGGGACCTCGGCGAACTGTTCCTTGATGTACTTGTCGGAGTGCGGCCAGACACCGTCGCCGTGCGGGTAGTCGGAGCCCCACATCAGGCTCTCCGCGCCCATGTCGTCGATCAGCTTGGCGCCGATGCGGTCGAACTGGAACGTGGCCTTGCACTGGCGACGCCAGTAGTCCGACGGCTTCATCTTCATGCCGAGATCGTGGAAGCGGTCCTCCCACTCGAAGTCCATGCGGTCGAGCGCGTAGGGGATCCAGCCGCAGCCCGATTCGCCGAAGGCGATGCGGACGTTGGGGAAGCGCTCCAGCACGTTGGCGCCCATGATCGCTGCCAGGATGTTCACCAGGTTCATCTGGAAGCCCGAGACCACGGTGAAGAACACCGAGCGGCCGACCCGGCCGGGATACTTCTCGATGGTACCCGGCGGGACGTTGGGGAAGGTGTGGAAGTGTAGCGGCAGCTGCACGTCGTTCACCGCCTTCCACAGCGGATCCCACATCGGGTGCCACATCGGCTCCATGTCCCACGAGCAGGAGAGCTCGAGGCCCTTGATGCCCATCTTGGCGACCCGGTAGACCTCCTTCACCGCGGCGTCGATGTCGCCGTACGGCAGGCACGCGAGACCGATGTGCCGGTCCGGGTAATGGCTGCAGAAGTCCTTCAGCCAGTCGTTGTAGATGCGCAGCATCTCGTTGCCGGCCTCGCGGTCGTTGAGGCGGCTGGCGGCGCCCAGGATGCCGTAGATCACCTCGGCGTCGACGCCGTCGCGATCGAGATCCTTGATGCGCAGATGCGGGTCTGAAATTCGGCGGATGTCCTTGGCGCCGTCGGCATAGAGACCGGTCTCCGCCATGATGTCGACGCGGCCATGCTTGCCGGGCACGAACTTGGAGCCGGACGGGCCGACGCCGTTCTTGAAGCCGAACGAGGCGCCGTTCTTCGCCACCCACTTCGGACCGTCGTCGGTGTCGGTGACGTAAGGCATGCGCTCCTTGAGATCGCGCGGCGCCATCGACGTGAAGAGATCGGGCGGCATCCACGGAAGATCGAGGTGGCTGTCGGCCGAGATCCGCTTGTACTGCATGGCATTCGCTCCCCTGATTTCGCTGCGGGAATTATGCGCCGTCTGACCGTCGGGGCAATGCCCCTACTATTTCGCGGGTCGGCATGTGTGCTAGGCATCGCACGATGACCGACACGACTCCTTCCCGTCTCGACGGAGACTTCGACTACATCATCGTGGGCGCCGGCTCGGCCGGATGCGTGCTCGCCAACCGGCTCTCGGCCGACCCGAAGAACCGCGTGCTGGTGCTCGAGGCGGGCGGCCGCGACAACTGGATCTGGTTCCACATTCCGGCGGGCTACCTGTTCGCGATCGGCAATCCGCGCGCGGATTGGATGTTCCAGACCGAGAAGGAGCCCGGCCTCAACGGCCGCGCGTTGAACTATCCGCGCGGCAAGGTGGTGGGCGGCAGCTCGGCGATCAACGGCATGATCTCGATGCGCGGCCAGTCGCAGGATTACGATCACTGGCGCCAGCTCGGCCTCACCGGGTGGGGCTGGGACGATGTGGCGCCGGTGTTCCGCAAGCTCGACAACCATTTCATGGGCGACACGGAGCATCACGGCGCGGGCGGCGAATGGCGGGTCGAGGAATCGCGCGTGCGCTGGGAGGTGCTCGACGCGGTGATCAGGGCCGCCAATGAAATGGGCATCCCGACGACCGCGGACTTCAATACCGGCGACAATACCGGCGTGGGCTATTTCCACGTCAACCAGAAGCGCGGCATCCGCATGTCGGCGGCGCGCGCCTTCCTGAAGCCGGTGCTCAATCGGCCCAACCTCAGGCTGGAGACCGGCGTGCTGGTCGAGAAGCTGGCCTTCGAAGGCCGGCGCTGTACCGGCGTGCTCTACCGGCAGAACGGACGCCTCGTCGAGGCGCGCGCCGGGGGCGAGATCATCCTCGCGGCCGGTGCGGTCGCCTCGCCGCAGATCCTGCAGCTGTCCGGTATCGGCCCGGCGGACTGGCTGGGCGACGCGGGCGTTGCCGTCGTGCAGGACCTTCAGGGGGTCGGCCGCAATCTCCAGGATCATCTGCAGCAGCGCGCAATCTACAAGGTCGACGGCGTAAAAACGCTGAACACGGCCTATCACTCGCTGGTCGGCCGGGCGCTGATGGGCATGCAATATGCATTGCTGCAGAAGGGGCCGCTCACCATGTCGCCCTCGCAGCTCGGCATCTTCACGCGCTCCTCGCCGGATCAGGAAAGGTCGAACATCGAATTCCATGTGCAGCCTCTGTCGCTCGACAAGTTCGGCGAGCCCCTGCACCGCTTCCCGGCGATCACGGTGAGCGCCTGCAATCTGCGCCCGACCTCGCGTGGCACGATCAGGCTGCGCTCGGCCGATCCGACGGCCAAGCCCGTCATCGCGCCGAACTATCTCGCGACGTACGAGGACCGCACCGTGGCGGCCGACGCCATCCGCGTGACGCGGCGCCTGATGCGGCAGGCCGCCCTGCAGCCCTATCGTCCCGAGGAATATCTGCCGGGGTCGGCCGTCGGGGACGACGATGCCTCGCTCGCCAAGGCGGCCGGCGATATCGGCACCACGATCTTCCATCCCGTCGGTACGGCGAAGATGGGCCTGCCGTCGGACCCGCATGCCGTGGTGGACGAGCGACTTCGCGTCATCGGCTTGCAGGGGCTGCGGGTGATCGACGCGTCGGTCATGCCGACCATCACTTCGGGCAACACCAACACACCGACAATCATGATCGCCGACAAGGCGGCAGCAATGATCCTCGCGGACAACAAGCAAGGAGGCAGGCATGCGTAAGACAATTCTGGGAATGATCGCGGCACTCGGCCTTACGGTGCCGGTTGTGGCCGTGGCGCAGCAACCGACGACGCTTCGGGTCGTCGCCCATTCGGATCTGAAGATCCTCGACCCGATCTGGACGACGGCGTTCATCGTCCGAAACCACGGCTATATGATCTACGACACGCTGTTCGCGCTCGACGGCGAGCTCAAGATCAAGCCGCAGATGGTCGATACCTGGAAGATGAGCGACGACAAGCTCACCTGGACCTTCACCCTGCGCGACGGGCTGGAGTTCCACGACGGCCAGCCCGTCACCAGCGAGGATGTGATCGCCTCGCTGAAGCGCTGGGCCGTGCGCGATTCGCTGGGCCAGCTCCTGTGGAGTAAGGTGGCCGAGGTGAAGGCCGTCGATGCCAAGACCTTCCAGCTCGTGCTGAAGTCGCCGACCGGCATTGTGCTGCAGGCGCTGGGCAAGCCCTCGGGCAATCCTTTCATCATGCCCAAGCGGGTCGCCGAGACGCCGCCCTCCGACCAGATCAAGGAGTTCGTGGGTTCCGGCCCCTTTATCTTCAAGGCCGACGAATGGAAGCCCGGCGACAAGACCGTCTATGTGAAGAACCCGAAATACAAGCCGCGGGCCGAGCCTGCGTCCGGCCTGGCGGGGGGCAAGGTCGCGAAGGTCGACCGGGTCGAGTGGGTCGCCATTCCCGACCAGCAGACCGCGGTGAACGCGCTGCAGGCCGGCGAGATCGACATCATCGAATCGCCGCAGCACGACCTCTATCCGCTGATCAAGAAGGACCGCAACGTCTCGCTGGTCACCACCAACAAGTGGGGAAACCAGTACATCTATCGCTTCAACCAGCTCCACAAGCCGTTCGACAATGCCAAGATCCGGCAGGCGATGCTCTACGCGCTGAACCAGAAGGACTTCCTGAACGGCGTCATCGGCGATCCGGAATTCTACAAGGTCTGCAAGGCCATGTTCATGTGCGGCGGCCCCTACGAGACCACCGCGGGCTTCGCCGACAAGTACGAGAGCGACTTCGCCAAGGCCAGGCAGCTCCTGGCGGAGGGCGGCTACGACAACACACCGGTCGTGCTGCTGCATTCGACCGACCTCTACGTGCTGACCAACATGGCGCCGATCGCCAAGTCGCTGATGGAGAAGGCCGGCATGAAGGTCGACATGCAGTCGATGGACTGGCAGACGCTGGTCGCGCGTCGCGCCAAGAAAGACGCGCCGGACAAGGGTGGCTGGAACGTGCTGATCACCTCGACCTCGGGCGCCGATTCGCTCGACCCTCTGACCTACAGCTTCATCAGCGCCTCCTGCGACAAGGCCTGGTTCGGCTGGCCCTGCGACGCCGAAATCACGCGCCTGCGCGAGGCCTTTGCGGACGAGACCGACGAGGCCAAGCGCAAGGAGATCGTCGAGAAGCTGCAGCTCCGCGCCGCCGAGGTGCCCACGCACGCCTTCCTCGGCCAGTACAACAATGCGATGGCGATCCGGAAGAACGTCAGCGGCAGCGTCGTTTCGCCCGTGCCGGTCTTCTGGAACATCGAGAAGAAGTAGCGGGTATCGCGACGCCGTCGTCGCTCAGACGACGGCGTCGCCCACGATCTGCGTGCGCTGCATGCGGCGGTGGAACGGACCGGCATCGTGGATCGCCAGATGCTTGGTGCAGCGGTTGTCCCAGAAGGCGATCGAGCCGGGCTCCCAGCGGAAGCGGCAGGTGAATTCCGGCCGGTGGCCGTGATCCATCAGGAAGTCGAGCAGCGGCTTGCTCTCGCGCTCTGTCATGTTCTCGAACCGGCACGAATAGGAGTGGTTCACGAACAGGCACCTGGCGCCGGTCTCGGGATGGGTGCGCACGACCGGATGCACGCTCTCGGTCGGCCGCCAGTTCGAATCCTCGCGCACCTTGATCGAGCGGCGGGCATTCAGTCCGGCCTGCGGGCCGGCGACGCGGATGTCGCTGTGCACGACGCGTAATCCCTCGAGCATCGCCTTCATGCCGTCGGAGAGGCTCTCGTAAGCGAGATACTGGTTGGCAAACAGCGTGTCGCCACCATAGGGGGGCACTTCGAGCGCGTACAGAATGGCACCCATCGGCGGCTCCGACATCATCGTGGTGTCGGAATGCCATTCCTCGCCGACAATTCGCTCGTCGCCGGGCGCACGCACGACGCGCACGATTTCCGGATCGCCCGTGCCGGTATTGAAGTTGGGGTGGATGAAGATGTCGCCGAAGCGGCGAGTGAACGCCTTGTGCCCGGCATCGTCGAGCGTCTGGCCGCGAAAGAAGATCACCAGGTGTTCGAGCAGTGCGCGTCGGATCTCGGCAATCGTCTCGTCGTCGAGAGGAGCGCCGACATCGACGCCACCGATCTCCGCCCCGAGGGCGCCGGCAATCCGGGAGACGGTGATCCGTTGATAATCAAGCATCGTTCGCTCGCGATGGTGCGATTGGACGGCGATGATGCGTATGGATGCCCAGGTGGGGCAAGTCGGGTTCGACGGAGGCTTTCGCCGCGCGGTTGGAAGAGGGGCGCCGACCGGGTCGGCGCCGCATCCGTCAGGCCTTCTTCAGTTCCTTGATCTGCTCGTTCACCGAACGGCGCTGCCCGGTCACGGTCTCGTGCTCGGTGCGCAGCTCGCCGATGCGGCGCTTGATGTAGTTCTGGCGCCGACGGATCGACTTCAGCCGTTCCGGCGTCGCCTCGGCCTTCTCGACCTTGAGCCCCTCGCTCTCGGCCTTCAGGCGCTGGCGCTCCATCATCACCTCGGGCAGGCGCTCGGAGAGATAGTCGCGTTCACGCATCAAGATGCGCTTCTGATTGCCTTCTTCAGCCATATGTCGGTCTCCCCTCAGCGGACTGTCTGATAGCAAGCGTGAAACGTGGGTGCAACAGACCGCGACCCCCGGTGGACGCGCCAATTGTCGCCGTCGGAAGTGCGGCGGCAATGCAACCAAACCGTGGCGGGGGTGTTAGCTCGCAGTCAACCACGAGCGGGGAGTATTCCCAATGAAGAAGATGTTCGCAGCGGCGCTGGTCTTTCTGGCGCCGGTCGGCCTCCAGGCGCAGACGATCAATGCCCAGGAAGGCTTTTACATAGGTGCCGGCGGCGGTGCCGCCTGGTTCATCGGTTCCAATCCCAACAGCCAGAGCTGGACCGGATGGGCCGTGGGCGGAAAGGCCGGTTACGACTTTGTCGGTCCCCGTCTCGAGCTGGAGGTCGGCTACGGCCAGATCCCGGTCTCGGCCAACATTCCGGGCACGGCGATCAACGGCAAGGTCGGGCAGCTGACCGCGATGGTGAACCTCCTGTATGACTTCATGCCGACCTCGGTGATAACGCCCTATATCGGCGCCGGTGCCGGTATCGCGTTCGTCGACAGCAATTCCGCGCTCGGCAGCACCCAGTTCGCCTATCAGGGCATGGTGGGCGTGGCCTACAACGTGAGCGAACAGCTGCGGTTCATGGTCGAGGGCCGTTACGTCGGCACAACGAATCCGAGCGTCAACACGCCCTTCGGCAACGTCTCGTTCCAGAACCAGAACATCCTGGCCCTCGCAGGCGTCTCGTACAAGTTCGTGTCGCCGCCTCCCGCGCCGATGCCGCCGCCGGCGCAGACCGTCGCACCGCCGTCGTTCATGGTGTTCTTCGACTGGGATCGCTCCAACCTGAGCGAGCAGGCGCTGACCACGATCCGTCAGGCCGCTTCGGCCTACAAGCAGAAGGGCAACGCTCGCATCACCGCGACCGGTCATACCGATACGTCGGGTACCGAGGCCTACAACATGGCGCTGTCGCTGCGTCGTGCGAACGCCGTCAAGGACGCGCTGGTCCGCGAAGGCGTGCCGGCGACCAACATCAGCGTCCTGGGCCGGGGCGAGCAGGGTCTGCTGGTGCAGACCGGCCCCAACGTCCGCGAGCCGCAGAACCGCCGCGTCGAGATCGTGATTCAATAACGCGAAAAATCACCGCCCCCGGCAACAGGTCGGGGGCGGCCCCGTTATACGGTTGCCGGATCGCAAGGTCCGGCCCTCCGGTTGCGGCTTCCCAACCCTCTCCCCGAGTGGCGGCGGCTGCGACCGGAGACCTCTTTAACCCAACAATTGTGGTCGTGGAAATCCTCCGCCCGTCCTGGCATCGGTCGTGATCGCCACCTCGCCTGTTCGGGTGCAAACGTCCGAGAATTCCCAGTCGCCGTCTTCGCCCCCGACCACGCTGTTGCCCGCCGGTTACAAGGACGTGCGCAGTCTCGGCGTCACGTCCGACGGCAAGAACAGCGGGAATGCGGTCGGCAACAGCGGCGAAACCAAGGTCGAGGTCGATTCGAGCGGCGCGGTGGGCGAACGCCGGTGGACGCAGATGGGCAACACTCTGTGGTCGCCTTGTGATCGGCCCCGCACGCGAACCTTCGGACGCAACCGGGAGGAGGCCTGCATCGTTCTCTCGCCAACAGTTCACTCGCAGGAGGCTCTCATGCTCAAGTTCACGAATATCGCGCTGGTTGCGGCTCTTGGCCTGGGTGTCGCGGCCTGCGGCAACAATCCGACGGATCGCGCCCTGACCGGCGGCGCCATCGGCGCCGGCACCGGCGCCGTGGTCGGCTCGACGATGGGTGCCCCGCTTGCGGGCGCCGTGGTCGGCGGCCTGGGCGGTGCGGCGATCGGTGCCGCCACCACCCCCCGCAACGATTACGGCTACTACCGCTAACTCTCGCTTCGACCGGAATGGCGGGCGCCTGCAGGGCGCCCGCTTTTTTATGCGCGGCTTACAGACCGCAAGCGGCATGAAGACTTACGGAGTGGTCCGTTTGCGCGATGTCGTCGGGTGCCGCGACGCTGAGTGTCGAGGTGAACGCGCTGCCGCCCGGGCGAGGACACGAGATGAAGCGCACCTTCAGCTGCAATGACTTTTGCGGCAGCAGGGGCTCGTTGAACGGACACAGGGCCGTAGTGCGGCGGCCATCGCTCGACATCTGGCAACTGATCTCGAGAGGCGGCGCGGGAGCGTGGGTCGATGCGACGAGTTCGCCGATATGGGCGCTGACCACGGTCGGCGCGTTGCTCCAATTCGCATCCGCGATCGCAAGCACGACCGACCGCGCCGGACCCTCGCCCTCATTCTTGATGGTGACCGGAAAAATCTGCGTCGTTGGGCCCCGGTCTCCTGGTCTTGCTCTCGCCGCGGGAAGCGGCCGGTTCAGTGACATCACGAGGCGCGGCCTGCGGAAAATCTCCACCGGCGGGCTGGTGCCGTTGTTGTTGCTTTCGCTAGACTCGCGGCAGGCGTTATCCGGGTCCACCTGTGCGGTCGCGGTGAGCTGCTGGCCCGGGGTTACGGCCCTGACGGTGTAGGTGGCCGTGACCGAGTGCTGCGGCAATAGCAGGAACCAGGGCGGCGCGGTGCAAACCTCGCGATCGCAGTCAAGATTGGTGTCGTGATCCACACGCGCCAGCTCGGTCTGGCTGGGGAACAGAAGCCACATCTTGAAGCGGTTGCAGGCCAGCAATCCGATGTTCTTGGCGGTCACCGTATATTTGAACGTCTCGCCGACCACGACGCGGCTGGCGCTGACGTCGACCTGGGTGATCACCAGGTCCGGTCGCGAGTCCGGCGCGGCGGGCGGGCGCGGGAAGGGTTGAGCGTCCGCGGGCTGCGCACCGGCCAGGGCGAGCACGAGAGCGACGGTAGCGAGCGAGAATTTCATGGAGCACCGTGCTTCGAGCGGACAAGTGCGGCATCCTCGCAAGCTGGCCGGCTTTTTCAACCTCTGAAGACACCCGGCGTCGCGAGCCTGCATCGACCCGCCATATGGCGCGAGTGCCGCCCCGATGCGAAACTGCTGCGATGGCCCGTCTCTTCACGCGCAACATCGAAAACTTCACCTGCGAGCGCTGTGGCACCGCGGTCGAGGGCAACGGCTTCACCAATCACTGCCCCAACTGCCTGTGCAGCAAGCATGTCGACGAAAATCCCGGAGACCGCGCGGCGGAGTGCGGCGGGCTGATGGAGCCAATCGCTATCGAGCAGTCGCGCGGGCGCTACATCGTCGTGCATCGCTGCCTGAAGTGCGGCCAGGTGAAGCGCAACAAGGCCTCCCCCAACGACAGTTCGAAGGCCCTGGTGGAGGTGGCCCGGCGGCGGGCCCTGCCGTGATCCGGTGCGGCCTGGCGATCCTCGCGGCTGGCCTGCTCCTCGCCTGGCCTGCCGGAGCGTCGCGCGCCCAGGGCGTCGAGGAAATCGAGCAGGCCTGGCGCGGCTGGATGGAGAAGACCCAGCGCACGCGCGGCAGTTTGGTGGTGATGCGCGCAGGCCAGCCCGTGCGCGAGGCCGAGGCGGGCCGCCTCCCTCCCGGCGCCGGGGTACCTCTTGCCAGCCTGTCGAAGGCGATAACGGGCGTCTGTATTGCGACGTTGATCGAACGCGGGACTCTGGCCTTCGAGACGCCGGTATCGCAGGCCCTGGCGCGGACCCTGTCGCGCACCGGGCGGCCGGTCGATCCGCGCCTCCTGCAGGTGACCGTCTCTGAACTGCTGGTTCACCGGGCGGGCCTCGGCCCCGGCGGAGGGGAAGACATGGCGCGCTGGCTGCGCCGCAATTCGGGCGGCCGGACGGCCTTCGAGGAGCAGCTGCGCTGGCTGTTCGCTCGGCCGCTCGCCTATGGGCCGGGCGAGCGCTTCGAATACTCGAACGCCGGTTACCTGATGCTGGGCGCCATCGTCGAGGAGGCGGCCGGCCAATCCTATGAACGCTATTGCAGGGATACGGTCCTGGCACAGCTCGGCGCGCGCGACGCGATGCTCGATCCGCAATGGCGCATCCTGTCGAGTTATGGCGGCTGGAAGATGCCGCTCGCCCAGTATGGGCGCTTCTACCAGGCCTTCGCGCCGAACAATCCTGCGATCGGCCCGCGCGCACGGGCCTGGATGATGTCGCCGGAGGGCAAGCAGGTGGGCGGTGGCGCCCATTACGGGCTTGGCACCTTCGTCCGTCCGACGCCGCGCGGCGGCGGCAATTTCTGGCACGCCGGTGCCTGGAGCTACGATCTCGCCAATGCCCATGACGGGCCAATCCACACCTCCTACGCGACCTTCGCCGTTCGATTGGGAGCGCTCGACGTAAACATGGTGAGCTTCGCCGAGCCGAGGCAGGAACGTGGTGACGGTGAACTGGACGCCGCGCTGGGCGCGGCCGCGCGTCGGGTGAAGCGGTGGCCGTGACACGATCCGCGTGCTGAGCTACCTAGGATCGTGGGCTTGGGGGAGTCCTGGACTGGGGGAGTGAGTTCTGAATCTTCTGCATTTCCTGGCAGTCGCCGTCATGGCGGCGTGCCTTTACGTGTCCGTACCGGAATGGCAGGGGCGGGCGCGGTCGCGAAGCCTGCTGCTCGTGCCACCGGTCCTGGCCTTCATTTGCGCCTACATCATGATGGGGTTCGTGACGCCGGAGAATCGCGAGCCGTGGCTGCTGCGCTCGGCACTGGTTGCCGGTCTTGCGCTGGGCCTCGTGCGCGGCTTTCTCCTGAAGGCCGACGTCGACAATTACGGGCTGACGCGACTGCCCGGCGCGCGCGACGGGATGCTCGTCACCCTGGTCATCGCCGCCGCGATGGCCGTCGCCATCTTCGCGCCGCTGGTCGCCGCCCCGGCATCGGCCTGGGTGCCGTATGCCACCAGCCTCGCCGGCTTCGGCGCGACCTACCTGTCCGGTCGCGCCGTCGTGGTCTATCTGCGCACGCGTTCCTAGCTAGGCTGCGAACGAGCGCAGGACCTTGCCCGGCCGAGAGGCCGGGTCGGCGCAGAAGCCCTTCTCGTCGGCGGCCCTGGCGCCGTTGATCCAGACGCCGTGCAGGCCGATCGCGCCCGCGGTGAGGCGCGCCGCCCCGGCCGGCAGGTCGTGCGCCCGGCGCTTGGGGCCGCGCGCGACCGTCTTCGGGTCGAACAGCATCAGGTCGGCGGCCAGACCCTCGCGCAGAAAGCCGCGATCCTGGATGCCGAACAGCCTCGCCGGCTGGCCGGTCAGGCGATGCACCGCCTGGGGCAGGTCGAGCACGCCGAGGTCGCGGCTCCAGTGGCCCATCAGGTGGAGGCCGAAGCCCGCGTCGCAGAAGAAGGTGAGATGCGCGCCGGCGTCGCTCAGCGAGATGTGGGTGTTGGGATCGGCCAGGATGCGGCCGACCGCCTTGTCGTCGTTGTGCAGGAGCTGCGCCACGAACATCGTGTCGAGGTTTTCCGACAAGGCGAAGTCGAGGATGAAGTCGAACGGATCCTTGCCCGCCTGCCGGGCGAGCTCGGCGAGGGTCGCGCCCTCCATCCTGCGGTTCTCGTCCTTCGCGGTCTCGACGACGAACAGCTTCTCCCATTCGCCGTTGAACAGCAGCCGGCCGCGCTTGGCCTGCAGCTCCTCGCGCACCGAATTACGCCACGCCGGGTCGCGATAGATCTTCTTGAGCTCGGCCGGATCGTGGGCCGCCATGGCCGGCTTCCACGCCTGCATGCTCTCGAACAGGTAGGGGCTGTGGAAGGTGAAATCCATGCTGAGCGGGCAGCACGAGGTCTGGGCGACCAGCGTGCGGCCGCGCGCCCGGGCGGCGTTCACCTGCTCGAGCGTCGTGAACGCGGCTTCGGGGTTGGTGTTCGAATGGAACAGCGCGGCGATCACCACCGGGCGGTTGGCTTCGGCGGCGATCTCCTCGAGATAGGGGATCGTGGTCGTGCGGCCCTTGGTCAGCATGTAGACGCCAGTGCCGCCCTGGCCCATCGCCTTCACCAGCGTGCGCAGCTCGTGGTCGTCGGCGAGGCGCGACGGCATCGGTGTCCCGCCCTCGCCATTGTGTGCCTCCGAAGTCGAGGAAGCGAAGCCGATGGCGCCGGCTTTCATCGCCTCGCGCACCAGGTCGGCCATCTTCGAGACCTCGGCCTCGGTGGCGGCGCGCTCGGTGGCGTCGGTGCCCATTACGAAGGTGCGGATGGCGGAGTGGCCGGCGAAGCAGGCGACGTTGGGACCGACGCCGTTCTTCTCCAGCATGTCGAGATATTGCGGGAAGCTCTCGAAGCCCCAGTTGATGCCGGCGCGCAGCGCGTCGAGCGACATGCCCTCGACATGGGTGAGATGGCGCATGGTGAGGTCGCGGTCGGCCGGCTTGCAGGGCGCGATCGTGAAGCCGCAATTGCCGAGGATCGCCGTGGTGACGCCCAGCGCCGGCGAGGGATCGACGAACGGGTCCCAGGTGATCTGCGCGTCGTAGTGGGTGTGGCCGTCGATGATGCCCGGAGCCAGTGCGAGCCCGTCGGCCTTTACGGTTTCCCGGGCGGCGCCGAGATTCGGCCCGATGGCGGCGATTTTCCCGTCCCGCACGCCGAGGTCGCCGTGGACCGGCTTGGCCCCCGAGCCGTCGTGGATTTCCGCATCCTTGATGACCAGGTCGAACATGTTTGTTTCCTCCCGAAAGAACCCTAGTCTTTGGCCAAGGAAATGGAACGGGAGGATTGCATGTCTGGCATGACGCGCCGCGGATTGGTGGCGGCAGGAGTGGCGCTTGGCTTGGCGCCGGCGGTGGTTCGCGCCCAGGAATTTCCCACCAAGCAGGTTCGCGTAGTGGTTCCCTATCCGGCGGGCGGCGGTACCGACCTGGTGGCACGGTTGGTGATCCCGCGCCTGGCGGACCGCTGGAAGCAGACCGTCATCATCGACAACAAGGGCGGGGCGAGCGGCATCCTGGGCAGCGAGATCGTCGCCAAGTCTCCCCCCGACGGCTACACGCTGCTGGTCACGACCAGCGCCCACACGATCAATCCCTTCACCACGAAGGTGCTGCCATACGACACCGAACGCGACTTCACGCCGGTCACGCCGCTGGTCCAGGGCGCGATCGCGCTGGTCGGCTCGCCCAAGGCCGGCATGGACACGATGGAAAAGTTCATGACCGCAGCGCGGGCCAATCCGGGCAAGTACCAGTTCGGCAGCACCGAGAATACGACCCGCATGGTGGGCGAGCTGTTCCGGGTGAAGAGCGGCCTGAAGATCGAGAACGTGGCCTACAAGGGCGCGGCCCCCATGATGCAGGAACTTGCCGGCGGCCATATCCCGGTCGGCCTGACCAGCCCGCTCACGGTGATGGCGCATCATCGCGCCGGCACGCTGCGCATGCTGGCGGTGAGCGGCAACAAGCGCTTGCCGGGTCTCGAGGACATTCCGACCATGGCGGAGGCCGGCGTGCCGGGCGTCGACACGCTCGCCTGGTTCTCGCTGTTCGGGCCGGGCAAGATGTCGCCCGCGCTTGCCAACCGCATGCGCGACGATGTGGTGGCGGTCCTGGCCGAGCCCGAGATGCAGGCCAAGATCCGCGACCTGTCGAGCCTGCCCGGCGGCGAGTCGCCCGACGCCTTCGCACAGCGCATCAGGAACGAGCTGGTGACCTGGAAGGAAGTGGCCAAGCTGGCAGGTATCGAACCGGAGTAACGTCGAAGGGGCCGCCGCCCGTCACGCGATGCGTTGCCTACGGCAAATAGTGCCGTTTGGCGGCGACGCGCGGCGCATGAGGATGGCACGTTTCGTCCTGGAGCATCGGCTGTCGGACCGGCCCAAGCTCGCCGCCGACGGAGGCGGCTGGGAGGAGGCCGCGATCTCGGCGTTGCTCGACGAGGCGCCGCTCTCGCTCGACCGGGTATCCTCGCTGCTCACGACCTGGCGGGCAGGGCGCGCGCCATCTTCCCAATGGCGCTCCCGCCGGGCCGGTGGGAAGATCACGCGTCATGCCGGTGGCCCGTCCCGATCCTGCGCCGCGGACTTATCCCGCCTCGGTCTCCCTGCACCGCAGGACAGACGGCGGCCCTGCCGTGGCGGCCGGAACTTCGTCCATCGCCGATGTCGAAAGCTGGCTGTTGACCGACGCGCTCGGCGAAGAGGATGTCCTGCCGTTCTTCGAGCAGTTGTGCTGGCGCCTCGTCGCGGCGGGCCTGCCGCTCGATCGGGCCAGCCTGCATGTCGGGACGCTGCATCCCGAGCTCTATGGCTTTGGCTGGAACTGGAACCGCGTCGACGGGCTGTGCGACGAGGTCAGGGTGGCCGAGGCGGCGCTTGCCAACGATGCCTACCGGCGCAATCCGCTGTTCCACGTGATCGAGAAGGGCGAGGCTTTCAGGGGCCGGACCGGCGATGCCGCACAGCGCTACCCGCTGATGGCCGAACTGGCGCTGCAGGGCTACGTCGACTATGCCGCCATCCCCTTGCGCGCGGGCGGCGCCTATCACAACGCCGCGACGGTGGCGACCAAGCGCGCCGGCGGCTTCTCCGAAGCCCAGTTCGGCGAGCTCACGCGGCTCCTGCGGCTGGCCGCGCTTCACGTCGAACGCCACATCGCGCTCAGGATCGCCGCCAATGTCCTGGACACCTATCTCGGCGCGGCCGCCGGCGGGCGGGTGCTGCGCGGCTCGATCAAGCGCGGTGCCGGCGAGCCGATCCGGGCCATCATCTGGGCATCGGACCTGCGCGGCTTCACCGATCTCGCCGACCGTCTCGACGGCCCCGACATGATCGCCCTGCTGAACGGCTACTTCGAGTGTCTCGCCGGCGCGGTCCTGGCGCATGACGGCGAGGTGCTGAAGTTCATCGGCGACGGGCTTCTGGCGGTGTTTCCCTATTCGGCGTTTGCCGATCAAAGGGCCACAGCCGCGGCGGCGCTGGCGGCGGCGGAGAGCGCGCTTCAGGCGATAGAGCGCCTCAATGGCGATCCGCAGGCTTTCGCGGATATCCCCGGCTGGCGACCCTTGCGAACCGGGATCGCCCTGCACGACGGCGAAGTGTTCTTCGGCAATGTCGGTGCGCCCGAGCGGCTTGATTTCACGGTCATCGGTCGGGCCGTCAACGCCGCCAGCCGCGTCGAGGCGTTCAGCAAGTCGGTAGGGCGCTCCATCGTCATTACGGAGCCCGTGATGCGCCTTCTGGACCGGCCGCTCGTACCGCTGGGCGAGCATGAGCTGCGCGGCCTCGCCGCTCCCATCTCGATCTATGGTGTGCCATGAAACGCTGGGGCGTGATCCTGTTCGTCCTGCTGTTTGCCGGTCCCGCCGCCGCTCAGTCCGTCGGTTTCCCCAGCGTCACCGTCGGCAGCAGCCAGGCGGGACCCGAGGTGAAGGGCTGGGTCTACAAGCCTTCCGGCAACGGCCCTTTCCCCGCGATCATCCTGGCCCATAGCTGCGCCGGCACGAACACGCATACCGACGTCTGGGGCAAGCTGCTGGTGGGCTGGGGCTATCTCGTCCTGGCGCCGGACTCCTTCGGTCCGCGCGGCACCAAGGCGGTGTGCACGACACCGGGCCTCGTGACGCCCAACATGCGCGTGGCAGACATTGCCGGCGCGCTCGACTATCTCGCAACGCGACCGGACGTGGTGAAGGGCAAGATCGGCATCATCGGCCACAGCCATGGCGGCTCGACGGTGCTGCGCTCCACGCAGAGGAATTTCGGGCTGGCGCAGCGGGGTCTCGCCGCGGGCGTCGCCTACTATCCGGGTTGTAACCCGCAGTTCGACGGCGGCGTCGATGTGCCGGTCCTCCTGCTGGCCGGCGACAAGGACGACTGGACGCCGGCCGATCGCTGCCGGTCGCTGGTGTCGAGCCTGTCGCGCACCGGGATCGTCGACGCGGTCTACTATCCCAACGCCTATCACAGCTTCGATTCCAGGTCCGCCGACCGCAACGTGCCGGGCGCCGCGGGCAAGCAGCACCATCTCGCCTACGACCCCGCCGCCGCTCCCGACGCCGAGGCACGGACGAGGGCGTTCTTCGCGAAGTATCTGCGTTAGGCGTTGGCCAGCCCCATCTGCCGGCAGAGCAGCACGAGAGTCTCGTAGATCACGTGCGAGCAGAGGTGGGCGGCCATGCCGTTCACGTCCTGCGGGGGGCTCACGGTGTTCACGTCGACCGCCACGATGTTGAGGTCGGTGAGGCAGCGCAGCAGGTCGATGCCTTCGCGGGCGCTGAGGCCGCCCCAGGAGGGGGTGCAGACGCCCGGCGCGCAGGACGGATCGAACACGTCCATGTCGAAGCAGAGATAGACCGGACGCTTGCCGACCTTGTCGCGGAACTCCGCCATGCGCTGGGCGAAGCCGCCGCGGATCAGCTCGTCGATCGAGACGACCTTGTAGCCGAGGCTCATGGCGCGCGGCACGACGCCCTGCGCGTAGGTCGTGCTGCGGATGCCGACATGCCAGGAGAATTCCGGATCGACGAGGCCTTCCTCGGCGACATGCGTGAACTGGGTGGCGGAGTTGTACTTCTCGTCCGAGCCATACGGGTAGGAATCGGTGTGCGAATCGATGTGGAGCGCCGCCATCTTCGGGTACTTCTTGCCGACCGCGCGCGCGACCGGGACGGTGACCGAGCCGTCGCCGCCGATGGTGATCGGCACGGCGCCGGCCTCGACGATCCGGTCGGCGGCCTGTTCGATCCGCTCGAACGCATCGACGATCTTCGACGGCGTCAGCTTGACGTTGCCGCAATCGACCAGGCCCAGCGCCGTCGCGGGATCGAAGTCGGCATTGGTCGGATTGAAGCGGCGCATGAGCTGCGACTGCTGGCGTACCGAATCGGGGCCGCCGCGCGCGCCGATGCGCATGTTGGTGCCGCAGTCGAACGGGATGCCGAGGATCGCGGCCTTGTTGGCCGGGCCGGGGCGGCCGTAGGGCACGCCCATGAAGGTCAGGGGCAGGGTGAACAGCTCGTCGTCGGACAGACGGTCCATGTCAGGGCTCCGCGGAGAGGAAATCGTAGGCCACCAATGTGTGGATCCTGGCAACGGCCAGCAGCTCGTCGACCAGAACATGCTCGTCGGCCCCGCCCATGTTGAACGGCGTCAGGCCGAGCACCACGGTCGGCACGTCGAACATGCGATACCAGCGCGAGTCCGAGCCGCCGACGCGCATGTTCACGGCTGGCGTCTCGCCCAGCACCTCGGCGGCAACCCGGGCGGTGCGCGTCACGATCTCGTGGCCGGGGTCGGTGAAGGAGGGCTCGAAACGGCGGATCGCCTTCCAGCTCACGCCCTCGAGCGGCGCCAGCCACTCGTCGAGCTTGGCCGCGAGCACGTCGGTCGTGATGCCCACGGGGAGCCGGATGTCGGCGCGTGCGATGGCGTGCGTGGGCACCAGGTTGGGCGAGGTACCGCCCTCGATCGTGCCGATATTGACCGTGACCCGCGACAGCGTGTCGGCCTCGCCGGCGCCGGAGAGCGGTTCGGAAATGGGCTTGGCCTTGCCGATCGCCGCGGTGACGACCGGGGGCGACTGGAAGGGGACGTCCTCGAGTTGCTTCAGGCAGTTGAGCGCGGTGCGCAGCCGGTCGATGGCGTTGGTGCCCCTGTGGACGTGCGCGCCGTGCGCCGGGGATCCGGTGGCCTCGACCTCGACCCACATCAGGCCCTTCTCGCCGAAGCGCACGACTTTGGGCGAGCCGACATCGCCGCAGATATTGGCGTCGCCGGCGGCGTGCGGGAAATGCTTCAGGAGATATCCCGATCCCAGCGAGCCCATGTTCTCCTCGTCGCCGGCCAGGGTCAGCACGATCTCGCCGTCCCAGGCGTCGCGATTCTCGGCCAGCAGCAAAGCCGCGAGCAGCGAGCAGGCGATGCCGCCCTTCATATCGCAGACGCCACGACCGTAGAGCTTGCCGTCCTTCAGCACGCCGCCCAGCGGCGGCACGGTCCAGGGCAGGTTCTCCAGCAGCGGGAAGGTGTCGAGATGGCCGTTGAAGATCAGGCGACGGCCCGGCGCGCGGCCGCGGATGCGGCCGATCAGCGAGACGATGCGCGGCTCGGGCTCGACCCGCTCGATCTCGATGCCGGGAATCTCGCGCAGCAGCGCCTCGGCGACCTGCGCGACGTCGAACGTGTCGCTCGGCGGGTTGGGCGAGGCGACGGCCACCAGCCGCTGCGTCACCTCGATGAGGCGGTCGAGCGAGCCTTCGACCCTGCGCGCCAGTTCGGTACGGACTTTGGAGGACATCAGCGCGCCTGCAGCCTGCGTTCCCAGAAGCGGATGGCCATCGCGAGCGGCCAGCAGATGAAGAAGTAGACCACGGCGATGAAGGTGAAGGTCTCGAGCGGCCGGAAGTTGGTCGCCGAAAGCTCCATGCCACGCCTTGTGATCTCGCTCACCGAGATGACCGCGCCCAGCGACGAGAACTTGATGAGCTGCACGAAGTTGGAGGCGAGCGGCGGCAGGGTCATGCGGATCGCCTGCGGCAGCACGATGCGGTTGAACGACTGGAACGGCGTCAGGCCCAGCACCTGCGCGGCTTCGCGATGGCCCTTGGGCACGCTCTGGATGCCCGAGCGGTAGACCTCGGAGATGAAGGACGCCTGGTAGAGGGCGAGGCCGATGATCAGCGCGACCAGCGCCTCGATGCGCACGCCGAATACGATCGGCAGCACGTAGTAGACCCACAGGAGCTGGACCAGGATCGGCGTGTTGCGCACCACTTCGCCGATCGAGATGCCGATCCAGCGCAGCACGCGGAAGCGCGACATGTCGAGCAGGGCGATGATCAGCCCGCCGAGCATCGCCAGCACCAGGGTGATGGCCGAGATGACGAGCGTCATCTGCAGTCCGCCCATCAGGAAGTCGAAGCTTCCCCAGACCGTGTCCCAGCGGAATTGGTATTTGAACATCCACTCCTCACTTTTCCTCCCCATTCAAATGGGGAGGTGGCGCCGCTTGCGGCGACGGAGGGGTCATGACCCCTCCGTCAGCATAAGACGCTGACACCTCCCCCGCTGACGGGGGAGGCAAGCTTGATTATGGCGCGACGATCGGGTCGAGCTTGTGCTTCTTGGCGTACTTCAGCAGCCGGCCGTCGAGCTTGATCGTGTCCACGAACAGGTTGACGTAGTTCAGCCAGATCTGGTCACCCTGCGGTACGACATACGCGTACGGCGTGATGGCGAGCTTCTCGTTGGGCAGGATGTAGGTCGCCCAGTCGAACTCGTCGGTCACTTTGATGGCGGTCGGGAAGTCGGTGATGATGACGTCGACGCGCTGCGCGACCAGCTCGGCCTCGCGCGTGTTGGGCGGCGCCACCGACACCACCTCGGCGTTCTTCACATAGCCCTTCATGAAGGGCTCCATGTAGCTGCCCAGGGAGACGGCGGCCTTGACGCCCTTCTGGTCGATGTCCTTCCACTCCTTGATCTTGCTGTCCTTGCGCGTGACCGCATAGAGGTTGGTCAGCAGGTAGGGCTTCGAGAATTCGACGGCCTGGCCGCGCTTCATCGTGGCGCCGACGCCGAACATGCCGATCTCGCACTTGCCGGCCTGAAGGTCGGCGATGAACGAGCCGAAGCTCGATTCGACGATCTCGAGCTTGGCGTCGAGTTCCTTGGCGAATTCCTTCGCCAGGTCGGCATCGATGCCCTCGATCTCGCCCGTCTTGGAATTGCGGAACGAGATCGAATAGTAGAGCGGAAACTGGCAGACCCGGAGCTTCTTGCTCTTGGTCACCTCGTAGAGACGCGACTGCGTCTGCTGTGCCTCGGCGCCCGTGATCGAAAGGGCGCCAACCGTGCCCGCCAACGCGAGCGCTCCCAAAATCCTTGCTACACCCATGACAAGCCTCCTTGTTTAACCTTCCCCGTTACTCATCCTCGAACTGCTGCAGGAAGCGCTTGGCGCGCTCCGTCTGCGGTGCATCGAAGAACGCAGATCCCGGCGCCGCCTCGACGATCTCGCCGCGATCCATGAACACGGTGCGCGTGCCGACATGGCGCGCGAAGCCCATCTCGTGGGTGACGACCAGCATGGTCATGCCCTCGCGGGCGAGCTGGCGCATGACCGCGAGGACCTCGCGGCGCAGCTCGGGATCGAGCGCGCTGGTTGCCTCGTCGAAGAGCAGGACCTTGGGCGACATGGCGAGCGCGCGGGCAATTGCCACGCGCTGCTGCTGGCCGCCGGAGAGGCGCGCGGGATAGGCGTCGCGCTTGTCGGACAGGTCGACCTTCTTCAGGAGGGCCTCGGCGATGGCGACTGCCTGATCCCTTGGCATCTTCTTCACGCGTATCGGCGCTTCGATCAGGTTCTGCAGCACCGACATGTGCGGCCACAGATTGAAATGCTGGAACACCATGCCGATGTCGGACCGCACGGCGCGCCCGGCCGCCTTGACCTGCTTGTTCGGTGCCGGCGTCGAAATGGGCACGCCCTGCATAACGATGCGGCCCTCGCTCGGCTCCTCGAGCAGGGCGAGGCAGCGCAGCAGCGTGGTCTTTCCCGAACCCGACGGGCCCACGACGCAGACCACGTCGCGCTCGGAAACGTCCAGGGACACGCGGGTCAGTACCTGGTTGGCGCCGAAGCGCTTGGTGATGCCGTCCGCGAGGATGAGGGGGGCCGTGCTGCTCATGTCACTCCATAAGCAATTCCTATGCCGCTCCATCGGAGACTGCCGGATCGGCAGGGGTTTTGCTAGTAGAGTCCTAAGGAATTGCAAAAATGACCAATAACGACTGTTTATAGCATATGGACGTCAAGCTCCTCGAAGCCTTCCGGGCGGTGGTCGACCATCGCTCCATGACCGCCGCCGCGGGCGCCATGGGCGTGACCCAGCCCGCGGTCAGCACCCAGATCGCCCGCCTTGAAGAGACGGTGGGTTTCCCGTTGTTCGAGCGGGCCAACGGTCGGCTGAAGCCGACGGCCGAGGGCGTGCTGTTCTATGCCGAAGCAAGCCGCGTGCTGGGCGAGGTCGACCGGCTGCAGGCCGCGACGGCGCAGATCCGCGAGGGCCAGTCGGGCCGGCTGGTGATCGCCAGCCATCCTTCGGCCGCGATCTCGCTGCTGCCCAACCTCGTGGCGAAGTTCCTGGACGAGCGGCCGGGCGTGTCGGTGCGGCTGATCTCGCGCCATTCCGATGTCGTGAGCCAGCTCCTGCCGAGCGAAGGCTTCGACATCGGCATCGCCGAACTGCCGATCGACGAGAGCCAGGTCGAGGTCCGGCGCTACGGGATGCGCTGCGTCGCGATCCTGCCGCCGCGCCATCCGCTCGCGGCCTGCAAGCTGCTGACGCCGCAATTGCTCGCGCCGCATCCGATGGTGATGCCGGCGCGCTCGCACCAGGTGCCCAATCGCATCCGCGGCGTCTTCTCGGCGGCCGGCGTGTCCCTCAATGCCGTGGTCGAGGCGGAGTTCTTTGCCACGCTCTGCGGTCTGGTGGCGGCGGGCACCGGCTGGTCGATCGTCGATCCGCTGTCGGCGCGCGGCTTCGAGCATCTCGGGCTGGTGGCGCGGCCGTTCGAGCCGGCCGTCACCTACGAGATCGGTGCCTTCCATCGCCGCGACCGCGAGCCGTCGGTGCTCGCCGCGGCGTTCCTCGACATGCTCGACGACAAGCTGAAAGGGTAAGCCATGCGTCTCGACGCGGGACTGATGGGCCGCCTCGCGGCCGACGAGGCGCTGTGGCGCGACTTCAACGACATCTGCGACTGCGGCGGGCGTCTCTCCGGCACGGAGAGTGAGAAGCGGGCCTTCGCGCTGCTGCGCGAGCGCGTCCGCGCGGCCTCACCGGCCAATTCCGGGCGGTCGATCCCGGTGCCTTACAATGGCTGGCAGGCGAAGTCGGCTACGCTGAAACTGCCCGGCGGCAGCTTCGCGCCCTGCCATCCGCTGGTCCGCACCATCGCCACGCCGCCGTCGGGCCTCACGGCCGAGGTGATCGATCTCGGCCGTGGCACGCCCGACGAGTTCGAGGCGCACAAGGCCGAGATTGCCGGGCGCATCGTGCTGGTGCGGCACGAGCTGATGTTCGCGGCCGGCACCATCCATCGCCGCCGCAAGTACGACATGGCGCGCGCGAACGGCGCCGTGGGCTTCCTGATCGGTGGGCCGCTGGCCGGTCACGTGGTGGCGGGCTCCTCGGGCCGCGACACGGGCGAGGGCATTCCTGCGCTGGGCATTTCGCCGGAGACGGCGGCGAAGCTGGCGCGCCGTTCGACCGGCTTTCCCACCGTCACGATCGCCATCGAGACTGCGGAGGGGCCGGCCGAGACCGAGACGCTGGTCTACGACTATCCCGGCCAGACCGACGAATGGGTGGTGCTGTCGGCGCATGTCGACGGCCATGACCTCGCCGAGAGCGCGATGGACAACGGGACCGGCCTCGCCGCCGTGCTGGCGGTGGCGCGCGCTTTGTCGCCGGAAGTGGCGAAGTGGCGGCGGGGATTGCGCGTCATGTTCTTCAGTGTCGAGGAATGGGCGCTGACCGGCTCGGCGCAATATGTGAAGGCGCTGGGCGAGGCCGAGCGCGCGAAGATCGCGCTGAACGTCAATCTCGATTCGGTGGCGGGCAGTCCGAATCTCGCGGCACTCACCAGCGGCTATGCCGGCGTCGAGCCGTTCCTGCTGGGGGTGGCGGAAGCCAACGGTCAATCCCTGCGTACTGTGCGGCCGCTGATGACCAATTCCGACCACGCGAACTTTGCTGCGGGCGGCATTCCGGCCATCCGTCTCGTGGCGGGCTTCGACGATCCCAACGCGCATCTACGGGTCGTGCTGACGCCGGCCGATACGCGGGACAAGGTGGCGCAATCGGAGTTGCGGCAGGCCACGCTGCTCACGGCGGCGCTGGTCGCGGCCGCCTGCACCGTCGATCCCGCGGAAGCGGCGCGCTGGCGGATGGCGTAGGCATCGCACGAACGTTCAATACGGCGAGGCCGGGCGGGCCCTAGGCTCGGCGCATGCTGCTGTCGCTCCTCGTGGCCTCTCTCCTCGTCATGGGCAGCCCCGGTCCCTCGACGATCAGCGTCACGGCCGTTGGGGCGGCGTTCGGTCTGCGACGGTCCATCGCCTACACATCGGGGCTGATTGCCGGCACCGTTCTCGTCCTGCTCGCGGTGGCAACCGGCGTGGTGGCCATGCTGCTGGCGCTGCCGCGGATCGCGCCCGTCCTGCTCGTCGCATCGGTCGGCTACATCCTCTATCTCGCCTTCCGGATCGCGACGGCACCGCCGCTCGCAATGCATGACGCGTCGCGCGATGCGCCGTCTTTCGGCGGCGGTTTCCTGCTGGCCCTCGCCAATCCCAAGGCCTATGTCGCCATCGCGGCGGTGTTCACGGGCTCGGGCCTGCCAGCCTCCGTCAAGATCGTGGTGCTTGCCGGCATGGTCGTGCTGATCCATGGCGCGTGGCTGGCGGCGGGGACTGCGTTCGGGCGAGTCCTGCGCGATCCGCTATGGTCGCGGCGCGTCAACGTCTGGCTCGCCGCGGCTCTCGTGGCGGTGACGGTCTATTCGCTCACGTAACGGCCCGCGTCCGTGCGCGGAGCCTGGGGTGGCGCGGGGCGCAGCAACGATATCAGGCCGGCGAGGGCCGCCAGACCGCCCAGCAGGAGGATGACCTCGCGGCTCGCCGCCACGAGCGATGCGGTTGGCAGGTCCAGCGTACTCCCGTCGGCTCGACCGAGGCCCAGCGCGAACAGGGTCGAGGCGCCGGCAATGCCGGTGCTCATGCCGATCAGGCGCACGACGTTCAGGACGCTTCCCGCCTGTCCTGTCTGCTCGGGCGGCGCGGTCGACATGATCGCACTGGTGTTGGGCGAGATGAACAGGCCCTGTCCGACGCCAAATATTGCGAGCGCGAGCGTGACCAGCGGCAGGTTCTCGGCCGAGCCGTCGAGGAAGGCATAGATCATCGCGAGGCTCGCGATGCAGATCAGCATGCCGCACGAAGTCGGTGTGCGCGCGCCCAGCCGGTCGTAGAGGGCGCCGCCGACCGGGGCCAGAAGTCCCAGCGTGATGGGCAGGATCGACAATCGGAGTCCCGCCGCCAGGGCCGAATCGTCGTAGATCCGCACGAGGACGAAGGGGATGAGGAAGAACACGCCGAACAGCACGGCGTAGGACAGGAAGTTCGCCGCGTTGCCCAGCAGGAAGGCGCGCTTGGTCAGGAGGTGCAGGTCGAGCAGGGGGGCCGTGGCGCGGCGTTCCGCCCGCACGAACAGGACCAGGCACAGGATGCCGAAGAACAGGCAGCCGATCAGCGCGGGCGAGGTGAACCCCCACGCATGGCCCTCGTTCAGCACGGCCACGACCGCCGTCAGCGCCGGCGCGATCAGGAGCGCGCCGTACCAGTCGAAGCGGCTCGTACTGGGCAACGACTTGGTCTGGGGAAGGGTGAGCCAGCCCAGCAGGATGCCGATCAGTCCCATCGGCACATTGATCCAGAAGGCCCACTGCCAGCCCAGCGTATCGAGGATCAGGCCGCCGATGGCCGGTCCTGCCCCAAGGCCGATCGCCTGGGCCGCCGACTGCAGGCCGAGGCCGCGCCCGTGTTCCTCGGGGCCGGTGGCCATCACGACGATGGCGATGCTGTTCGAGGTCAGGAGCGCGGCGCCGACACTCTGCAGGATGCGGAAGAAGATCAGCGTCGGCAGGTCGGTGGCGAAGCCGCACAGGCCCGAGCCGATGATGAAGAGCAGGAACCCGCCGAGATACAAAAGCTTGCGGCCGAACATGTCGGCCAGGCGCCCGAAGATCGGCGTGAACGAGGCCATGGCCAGCAGATAGGCGACCGCGACCCAGCTCACGCTGCTGAGGCGTGCGCCGAACTCGACTTCGAGCCGCGGCAGCAGCACCTGCGTCATGCTGGCGTCGATCTGGCCCATGCACGCGCCGATGCACACGGTACCGACGACAAACCAGCGATAGGACTTCAGGCGGGCGATGGCTGGCAGCGGCGGCGGCTCCTTCCCGGCCATCACGGCGGCCCGAATCGTCTTGAAGGAAAGTGGGCCGGGTGACGCGTCGGTCAGGGCGGGATCCTCGTGAGTGGTTGCCGATGCTGCGCGACGGCCGCGAGGACGTTATCGCGTGCCAGTCGTTTGACGCCAGCCGAATTCGACTGCGATGCTCGGGCAATGGCAAGGGGGAGAGGATCGGGGACATGGCGGCTTCGGCATCACTGGCGACCGTCCGGGCGCTAACCTTCGACGTCCAGGGCACCTGCGCCGATTTCTGCCGGCCGCTGCTGCGCATGGGCGAGGCGGTAAACCGCGCCAAGGGCCTTTCCGTCGACTGGGGCATCCTGTCCGCCGACTGGCGGGGTCTCTATCGTATGGTGCTCGACGAGATCATCGCGGGAAAGCGTCCGTGGCTGCGGGTGGATCGCATCTATCGCGAGACGCTGGACGTCCTGCTGCAGCAGCACGGACTCTCGGCCTCCTTCACTGCCGCCGAACGCGACGAACTGAACAAGGTCTGGAGTCGCCTCGATGCCTGGCCCGACAGCGTGGAGGGGCTCGCGCGGCTGCGCCGGCGTTTCGTCACCTCGACGCTCTCCAACGCCGGCATGAGGACCATGGTCGCCGTGGTCAAGCATGCGGGACTGCCGTTCGACGCGGTGCTGACGGCGGAACTCGCGCAGAGCTACAAGCCCGCGCCGGCCGTCTATCAGCTGGCGGTCGATCTTCTGGGCTTCCGGCCGGATGAGATCATGATGGTGGCCTGCCACAAATACGATCTGAAGGCAGCGCGCGCCTTCGGCATGCGCACGGCGTTCGTGGCGCGCCCGCTGGAGTTCGGACCGGGCGTCCAGCCCGACGTCGCGCCCGAACCCTGGTTCGACGTCTTCGCTACGGATTTCGTGGATCTCGCCGAGGCTCTCGGAGCCTAGCCCGGGCCTCTCCCGTGTCAGGGTGCCGGGACGAACGAACGGGCCAGGTAGCGGACGGTCTTGGCGCCGCCGTGAAGGACGGCGTGGCCGACTTCCACGAAGCCGAGCGCCTCGTGGAACGCGTCCGAGGCCGGATTGGGCGGATCGGAATTCACCTCGCAGACGACACGATCGTGCCCGGCATCGGCGGCATGGCGGAAAAGGTCTTCATAGAGACAGTGCGCCAGCCCGCGCTTGCGCATCGCCGGATCGACCACGATGCGATCGACATAGACGAAGCGGCGATGGCGCTCGCGGAACCACAGATAGTTGGGGCTGTCGTAGTCGGCGCCCTCGTCGAACGCCATGAGGAACGCGGCACCGTCGCCGATGCAGCGTGCGTAAAAGGCCTGCCGCAGCAGTTGGCTCAGCCGCTCGGGCGCGAGCCAGGAGAGTTCGATGGCATGGGCGTTGTTGAGCGCGAGGATCGTGGCCTCGTCATGGGCCGCGACCGGACGCGGCGCGGTCAGGCCGCGCTCTCCTTCAGGAACTTCAGCAGCAGCCGGCTCACTTCCGCGGCCTGCTCCTGCTGCACCCAATGGCCGGCGCCCTCGACCATGTAGATCTCCTTCATGTTGGTGCAGGCGCTCTTCTGCATCTTCTCCAGCGCGCCGGGCGACTGGTAGTTGCCCCAGTCGCTCTTGCCCGAGATGAAGGTCGAAGGCTGGTCGATGGTTCGGCCGGTGAAGATCTCCAGTTCCGGCGTCACGCGGCCGCTGGTGCGGGCGCGATACCAGTTGAGGCCGCCCTGGAAGCCGGTGCGCTCGTATTCGCCGACATAGACCGCGAGTTCGTCGTCGGTGAGCCACTTGGCGGCCGCGATCTCGGCGGCGCTCGGCATCTCCTTGGCCACTGTCTCGGCCATGCCCTCGGCCAGGTCCATGATGTAGTAGGTCGGCATCTTCGCCAGTTCCTCGGCGGTCCAGCCCTTCAGCTCGTACGGCTTGTTCGCCTTCCAGTCGGCGCTCTTGTAGTGATAGTAGGCGCGCAGGAAATTATGCAGGCCCTGCTTGGGATGCCACTGTTCCTCGTTGGCTTCTCGGGTCGACTGGTACCACTGGTAATGCTTGCGCGGGCGCGGCAGCTCCGCCATCGCGGCGTGGATGTCGGTTCCCTTGGCGGGCGCGGGCTTGCCGTCGGTGTCGAACGGCACCGGCGAGGGGCCCGCGAAGGGCGCGCTCATCAGCACCATGCGCCTGAAGATGTCGGGCCGCACCAGCGAGGCGTAGGAGGCAACCGACGAGCCGAAATCGTGGCCGACCGCGGCCTCGGCGGTGCGATGGCCCAGCGCGTAGAGCACGCCGATCGCGTCGCGCAGCAGGTTGGTGAAGCGGAAGCCGATCTGGTCGGCGTCGAAGTCGGCGTCCCAGCCGGTCGTGCGGCCATAGCCGCGCAGGTCCGGCGCAATCGCGTGATAGCCGGCCGCGGCGAGCGCCGGCATCACCTTGCGCCAGCTGTAGGCCACTTCTGGAAAGCCGTGGAACAGCATCACCGCGGGGCTTCCCTTCTTTTCGAAGCCCGCCTCGAGCACATGGATGTCGAGGCCATTGATGCCGGGAAGGATGCGGGCGCGAACGCCGGCGGGGAGGACGGAGGCGGGAAGCGGTTGCATGGAACGAGTCTAGCGTACCGCGGCTAAAATGGCAGTTCGCCGTTCAATCGGTTGCGATCCACGGTCCGCACTGCGAGCAGCAGCGAGTATCGCTGAAAGCCATGTTCTCGTTCGGAACGTGATCCGGCCGGATCAGACTCTCGACGCATCGGTCGAACGCGACGGTGTTCGGCTGGATCCCTGTGTCCGGGCAGGTCTTTTCCGCCAGAACGAGGGCGTGTCCCGACAGGGCATCCGCCGGAGTGGCGATAAGAACGGCAGCGGCGGCCGCCCCAAGGGCGACGAAGATCGTGCTTCGGCGGTTCATGGAATCCTCCCTTCACTGGAAAAACGCCAGCCAGCGGAGGCCAGTTGCCGGAAAACGGGCTGAGGAAAAAATCAACCAAATGGTTGAACGATGTCAGTGACTTGTTTATATTCAACCACATGGTTGAATTAGGAACCGGCGGTCTCGACCGCGTTTTCCAGGCTCTTGCCGATCCGACGCGACGGGCGATGCTGCGACACCTGGCGGAGAGCGAGCGAAGCGTCGGCGAACTGGCCGAGCCGTTCGACATGTCCTTCGCCGCCGCGGCCAAGCACGTGAAGGTGCTGGAAAGGGCGGGCCTCCTGAAACGCACCATCGAGGGCCGCACCCATCGCTGCCGCATCGAGGCCGGCCCGCTCGCCGAGGCCGACCGGTGGATCGCCGACTATCAGCGCTTCTGGACGGGGCGTCTCGACGCCCTGGAAGCGGCGCTGTCGAGCCATGCAAGAAAGAAGAGGAGCCGCAAATGACCGACACGAAGAACCATGGGGGCCTCATCGCCCCGGCCGAGGTGCGCTTCGAACGCCTGCTACCCGGACCGATCGAGACGGTGTGGGAATTCCTCGTGGATTCCGAGAAGCGTGGGCTATGGCTGGCCAGCGGACCGATGGATCTCAGACCGGGCGGCCCGGTGGAACTTCGCTTCCAGCATCGCGATCTGTCGCCTCACAAGGCGGTTCCGCCCGAGCGCTTCAAGGATATGGACGAGACGGGCCATGTCAGTCGCGAGCGTGTGCTGCGCGTGGAGCCGCCCAGGCTGCTGACGATTTCCTGGGGAGCGTCGGACGTGACGTTCGAACTCGTGCCGGAGGGTGCCAAGGTGAGGCTCATTCTCACCCATCGGCGTCTCACGGATCGCGGTGAACTGGTGCAGACCTTGGGCGGATGGCATACGCACCTCGCCATTCTCGAGGACCGTGCCAACGGTCGAACACCGCCCTCTTTCTGGACGGTGTTCGTGGATATCGAAGGTGAATACGACTCGCTCTACCCAAAGACCTGATTACTGTGTCGCAATTTCCTTGTCGTACTGCGGCTCGTCGGTGAAGACGAGCAGGCGACGCGCGTGGGTTTCGCGATCCATGCAGGCCTTGTAGCCGGACGTTGCCGGCACCAACCCATAGTCGCGACAGGCATCGCGAGCATCGGCCGTGACGCGGGCCATCGTGTGGGCGATCTCCGGCTTGCCCCATTCGAGGGCGCGTGTCGCCTGCGACAGGCAGTATTCGTAGCCCTCGGATGTCGGCTTGAGCCCCTGTTCCCGGCAGATCCGCTCGGCGTGGCTCTGAGCCGAGGCCGGTGGGATCGGTGGAGCAAAGGCTGCGATACCCGCAACGAGAAGGGCGCTGCCGAGCGCGAGGCCGGCGTCGAGCTGGTTGCGAGTCATGGACTGCTCCCGGGGAATGGGTTGCGATCAGATACCCAATAAACGTCCGGAATCGACCGGCGGTTGCCAATACAAACGATACAATCGTCCGGCGACCGCCCCGGTTTCGCCCCAATTCCCCGAAGCGATCAGTAGCTCTTCGGCAGTCCCAGCACCCGTTCGGCGACGTAGCAGAGGATGAGCTGCTCGCTCACCGGCGCGATGCGGGCGATCATGACCTCGCGCAGGAAGCGCTCGACGTGGAACTCCTTGGCGTAGCCGTAGCCGCCATGGGTCAGGATGGCGCGCTCGCAGGCGTCGTAGGCGTTGCGGGCGCCGAGATACTTGGCCGAATTGGCCTCCGCGCCGCATTCCTTGCCGTTGTCGTAGAGCCAGGCCGCCTTGAAGGTCAGCAGGTTGGACGCCTCGAGCTGCATCCAGCTCTCAGCCAGCGGATGCTGGATCGCCTGGTTCTTGCCGATCGGCCGGCCGAACACGACCCGCTCCTTGGCATATTGCGTGGCGCGCGCGAGGGCGGCCTTGCCGATGCCGATCGCTTCGGCCGCGATCAGGATGCGCTCGGGATTGAGGCCGTGCAGCAGGTAGTGGAAGCCCTTGCCCTCCTCGCCGATGCGATCCTCGAGCGGCACCTTGAGGCCGTCGATGAACACCTGATTGGTGTCGATCGCCTTGCGGCCCATCTTCTCGATCTCGCGCACCTCGATCTTGCCGCGGTCGAAGTCGGTGTAGAACAGCGACAGCCCGTCGGTCGGCCGCTTGCACTTCTCCTTGGGCGTGGTGCGGGCGATCAGCAGCATCTTGTCGGCGACCTGCGCCGTCGTGGTCCAGGTCTTCTTGCCGTGGACGACATAGCCGTTGCCGTCGCGCTCGGCCTTGGTCTCGAGCGCCGTGGTGTTGAGGCCGGCATCGGGTTCGGTGACGGCGAAGCAGCCCTTCACCTTGCCCTTGATGATGTCGGGCAGGATGCGCTTCTTCTGTTCCTCGGTGCCGAACACCACGATGGGGTTGGGTCCGAACACGTTGAGATGGATCGCCGAGGCGCCCTGCAGCGCCGCGCCCGATTCGGCGACCGCCTGCATCATGATCGAGGCCTCGGTGATGCCGAGGCCGGATCCGCCGTACTCCTCCGGCATGGCGATGCCCAGCCATCCGGCATCGGCCATCGTGCGGTAGAAATCCTCTGGGAAGCCGCCGTCCTTGTCCTTCTTCAGCCAGTATTTGTCGTCGAAGCCGGCGCAGAGCTTGGCGACGCTGTCCTTGATGGCGAGCTGGTCTTCGGAAAAGGCGAAATCCATTTCTAACTCCGTGTCGTCCCGGGCCAACGGCGAGGGGGCTTTATCGGTGACAGGTGAAGGATCCCTCGCTGCGCTCGGGATGACACCCGGGTTTATCTGTTCAGGCCGAGGAAGCTCATCATGAGGCGGTTGAACGGCTCGGGCCGCTCGACGTTGGGCAGGTGGCGTGCCTTGGCGATGTCCTCGTAGCGCGCGCCGGGGATCTTCGACGCGATCAGCTTGTTGCGATCCGGCGGCGTGGCGGGATCGTCGTCACCGCAGATCACCAGGGTCGGGATCTTGAGGGTCGGCAGCCGGTCGAGATAGTCGAAGTTCTGGATGGCCGCGGCACAGCCCAGGAAGCCCGCGTCCGAGGTGCCGCAGATCGTCGAATGGATCTCCTTCCAGCGGGTCGGATTGGCGTCCTTGAACTCCGTCGTGAACCACCGCTCCATGTTGCCGTCGGCCAGCGCCTTGACGCCGTTCGCGCGGACCGCCGCCTTGCGCTGGTCCCACTGCCCGCCCGCATCGTCGGGCGAGGAGGGATGGGTGTCGCACAGCGTGAGCGAGTGCAGGCGCTCGGGATAGGCGAGGGCAAAGCCCTGGCCGATCATGCCGCCGATCGACAGGCCGATGTAATGGACCTTCCAGATGCCCAGCACGTCGAGCGCGCCTTTCACGTCGGCCGCCAGCTCGTCCATCGTGTAGTCGCCCTCGACCGGCTGGCTGCCGCCATGGCCGCGCATGTCGAGGCGCAGCACGCGATAGCCGGCGGCCAGCAACGGCACCAGCTGCTCGGTCCACATGCCGCCATCCGCCGCCAGCGAATGGGTGAAGCAGACCGCCGGCGCATTCTGCGGCCCGGCGAGGTCGAAGTAGATCTTACGTCCGTCGAGATTGAGAAGCATTTTTGGCCCCAATGTCATCGCGGGCGGGGTAATCCCCGCCCTTAAACGCAGCGAAGGATCTCACGCTGGCTGTAGGCGTTCCCTGACCGCAATGCGAGGTCCTTCGCTGCGCTCAGGACGACAGATGGTTCACATCGCCGAGATGCCGCCGTCGATGATCACTTCCGAGCCGGTCATGAAGCTCGATTCGTCGGAAGCGAGGAAGACGATCGCCCAGCCCACTTCCTCGGGCCGGCCGAGGCGGCCGATCGGGACCTGCTTGCCCAGCTTCTGCTGCATCAGGTCCTGGCCGAAGCGGTCGCGATACTTGTCGAGGATCGGCGTGTCGATGAAGGTCGGGTGCACCGAGTTGCAGCGGATGTTGTAGCCGGACTTGGCGCAGTGCAGCGCCACCGACTTGGAGAGCAGGCGGACGCCGGCCTTGGCCGAGTTGTAGGCCGCCATGTTGGCGCCGGCGATGATGCCGGAGATCGAGGAGATGTTGATCACCGAGCCGCCGAGCTTCTGGGTGTGCTTCTTGATCTCCGCGACGCCGTGCTTGCAGCCCAGGAACACGCCGTCGAGGTCGATCGCGTGGACCTTGCGCCATTCCTCCAGCGTGATCTCCTCGACCGTCTTGCTGAGGCCGATGCCGGCGGAGTTCAGCAGCACATGGATGGCGCCGAACTTGGTCACGGTCTCGGCGATGGCGGACTTCCAGTTGTCCTCGCTGGTGACGTCGAGCTTCACGAAATGACCGGCCGAGCCCAGCCGATCGGCCACGGCCTTGCCGCGGTCGGCGGCGACGTCGGCGACGACGACCCTGGCGCCTTCCTTGGCCATCAGTTCTGCGGCATTGGCGCCGAGGCCCGAGGCGCCCCCGGTGATGAGCGCAACCTTGCCTGCCAGACGATCCGTCATGTCTTCTTTCCTCCCGCGGCGGCCCCCGCTTTTGCCTCGCGGTGGGCGATGTAGGTCGTGGAGGCCACGATGACGGCGGCGCCCACGAACGTCCAGATGTCGGAGGTCTTGCCCCAGACCGCCACGTCCATCAAGGCGGCCCAGACGATGCCGAGGAAGGTGATGGGTTGCAGGGCGGAAATGTCGAGCAGGCGATAGGCCCAGGTGATGAAGAAATAGCCCATCGTCCC
>JAESFZ010000169.1_pt1 | contig 38837 bp, 30 predicted proteins | sample 9269561 | NCBI WGS metagenome assembly JAESFZ01 (sample SAMN14515552, study PRJNA621657) | algae metagenome | isolation source: Tildeniella nuda ZEHNDER 1965/U140 and co-occurring heterotrophs from wet... | place: Switzerland: Stansstaad, Zurih | collected 1965-01-01
CCGCACCGGCGCGATCAAGGACCGCGACGAGGTCGTCGGCAACACCACCCGGGTCAAGGTGGTCAAGAACAAGGTCGCCCCGCCGTTCCGCGAGGTCATCTTCGACATCATGTACGGCGAGGGCATCTCCAAGCTCGGCGAGATCATCGACCTGGGCGTCAAGGCCGGAATCGTCGAGAAGTCGGGCAGCTGGTTCTCCTACGACAGCCAGCGCATCGGCCAGGGCCGCGAGAACGTCCGCGCCTTCCTCAAGGCCAATCCGGATGTCGCCGACTCGATCGAGAAGGCCGTGCGCGCCTCGACCACCAAGATCGCCGAGGAGCTTCTGGGCACGCCCGAACCCGACGAGGGCCAGGATCTCGAGGGCTGATCCTCGGGGTTTCAACTTCTTGCGGCGGAAATGTCCGAAAGCGTCCGACGAATTTTCGCGGCCATCGGACACGTTCAACCGCTGACAGACCTTCTCCGGCCGGGTCCGCCGACCCGCCACCGACCCCGCCGGGCCGGGCCGGACGGAGCGGCCGCCCGACCCCCGCCAGGGTCGGGCGGCCTTTTTTGTTCGATCCCCGGGCCGGCTCAGCCGGGCAGGATCGGGCCCATGTCGGAGCAGACATACATCGGCGACTGGTCGTAGTAGGCCGTCGGAATATAGGGATGGATGACGACGACGGTGTTGCCGCTCATCTCGCAGTGGTCGAAGGCGTAGCCGAGCACCTGGGTCTTTTCGGCGTCGGCGTAATAGACGTACGAATAGGCGGTCAGATCGGGATACCCGACCTGCACCAGCGCCGCCGCCGGGCCCACGGCCACCGTGAAGACGGCCGCGACCGCGACCGCCACGCCAAGGCGTCGAATGTTTCTCATCGAAATTCCCTCCAGTCCTGGTGCGCGGGTTGCGCGCAACCAGACTGACCCGGACTACCTGTGGTCGCAACTCACAGATTGGTGTGAACCTGTGGTTATCCCGCTCCGTCCGCGACGCCGACGCGGGCGCCCACTGGCCACGCCACTGTTCCGGACCTAACCTCTCCCGGTTCCAGGGAGGGAGCGCATGACCGGATCCGGAATCGGAGCTGCGCCTCGGGCCACGCTGCTGGCTGCGATCGCGGCCGGAACGCTCGACATCGGCGCGGCCCTCCTGACCAATCTTCAGGTTCCGGCCCGGGTCGTGCTGCAGTCGGTCGCCAGCGGCCTGCTGGGCCCCGCCGCCTTCCGGGGCGGCTGGCCGACAGCCTGGCTGGGTCTGGCGGCCCATTTCGCCATGATGCTGGTCATCGCCGCGATCTTCGTCGCCGCCGCCGCCGCGATCCCGGCCCTGCGCCGGTTCTGGCTTCCGGTCGGCGTGGCGTTCGGAGTCGCGGTCTGGCTGACCATGACCTTCGTCGTGGTGCCGATGTCGGCCTCGCCGCTGACGCCCCCCGCGGACCTGTCGGCGGCCTTGAAGCCGATCGCCATCCACATCCTGTTCGTCGGCCTTCCGATCGCCTGGGCGACCCGCCGCATCCTCGGCCCCGGCTGAGATCAGCCCCGCAGTTCGACGCCGTTCCCGTCGGGATCGGTGATCGAGAACGACATCCCGTTTCCGCCTGCGCCGTAGCGGACGCCCTCGGACTCGACCTCGACCCCGTGACGGCGCAGATGCTCGCGCGCGGCCTCCGCATCGAAGGCGGCGATGCGGATGCACAGATGGTCCATGTTGTGGGCGTCCGCCCCGGGAGCCCCGCCGCCCCGCCGGCCGATGACGCCGTCCACGGGCACGAGGTCGATCAGCGACGATCCGGCCCGCAGCTGAACCAGTCCCAGGTCGTCTCGCCGGCGCTCGACGGGGCAACCCAGCACGCGGGTATAGAAGTCCAGCGACCGGTCCAGATCGACGACCCGCAGGACGACGTGGTCGATGCCGGCGACGGTGAAGCCGTTCTCGTGGGTGGCGGTCATTTCGGTTTCTCCTTGTGAGACCGCGAGGACAGGTTATCTTGACGCCAAGATATCTTCCTTTGTCTCGACGTCAAGATAGTTTTCGAATGACCGACGCCGCCGACCACATCGATCGCCTGCGGGCCCAGTGGGCCCGGGAGCTTCCCGACCTGGACACCCGGGGCATGGAGGTTCTGGGACGCGCCCGGCGCATCGTCCTGAGAAGCCGTCCCGCGATCGAGGCGGTGTTCGCCGGCTACGGGCTGGACGCCGGCGAGTTCGACGTTCTGTCGACCCTGCGCCGCTCCGGCGCGCCCTATGCCTTGCGGCCGACGGAGCTCTACCGGTCGCTGATGATCTCGTCCGGCGGGCTGACCGACCGGCTCAACCGGCTGGCGAAGGCCGGCATGATCACGCGCCCGCCTTCGCCCGAGGATCGCCGCAGCCTGCTGGTGCAACTGACCGACAAGGGGCGCACGACCGTCGAGGCCGCCTTCCGGGAGGACATGGCCATCGAGGCGGGTATGCTGGCCGTGCTGGACGACGCCGACCGCAAGGCGCTGGCGGACCTGCTGCGGAAGCTGGCGCTCGGCATGGAAGCGACCCCGGAGGCGCAGAACACGGAGGGGTGATGCGTTCGGGGCGAAAGCCCTATATGGACGCTGCCTCCCCTGCCCTTTCCTGAACGCGTTTGCGACCAACCATGTCCAGCCTGAACCAGATCCGCTCGACCTTCCTCGACTACTTCGCGGCCGACGGCCACGAGAAGGTCCAGTCGGCTCCGCTCGTGCCGCAGAACGACCCAACCCTGCTGTTCGTCAACGCGGGCATGGTGCCGTTCAAGAACGTCTTCACCGGCCAGGAGACCCGGGCCAACAAGCGCGCCACCAGCGCCCAGAAATGCGTCCGCGCCGGCGGCAAGCACAACGACCTCGACAACGTCGGCTACACCGCGCGCCACCACACCTTCTTCGAGATGATGGGGAACTTCTCCTTCGGCGACTATTTCAAGGAACACGCCATCGAGCGGGCCTGGACGCTGGTCACCAAGGAGTTCGGCATCCCCGCCGACCGGCTGATGGCCACCGTCTACATCGACGACGACGAGGCCTTCGACCTTTGGAAGAAGATCGCCGGCCTGCCCGAGAGCCGCATCACCCGCATCGCCGGCAGCGACAATTTCTGGTCGATGGGCGACACCGGCCCGTGCGGCCCGTGCACCGAAATCTTCTACGACCACGGCGACCACATCTGGGGCGGCCCGCCGGGAACGCCCGAGGAGGACGGCGACCGCTGGGTCGAGATCTGGAACCTGGTGTTCATGCAGTACGAGCAGCAGGCCGACGGCTCGCGCTCGCTGCTGCCCAAGCCGTCGATCGACACCGGCATGGGACTGGAGCGCGTCGCGGCGGTGCTGCAAGGCGTGCATTCCAACTATGAGACCGACCTGTTCCGCACCCTGATCGCGGCGTCGGAGCATGAGACCAACACCGCCGCCGAGGGCGACCGAGCCCCCAGCCACCGGGTCATCGCCGACCACCTGCGCAGCTCGTCCTTCCTGATCGCCGACGGGGTCACGCCGTCGAACGAGGGCCGCGGCTATGTGCTGCGCCGGATCATGCGCCGGGCCATGCGTCACGCCCACCTGCTGGGCGCCGCCGACCCGCTGATGCACAAACTGGTGCCGACCCTCGTGCAGGAGATGGGCGACGCCTATCCCGAACTGCGCCGGGCCCAGGCGTTCATCGAGGACACGCTGAAGCAGGAGGAGATGCGCTTCCGCACCACCCTCGGCCGCGGCATGGGACTGCTCGAGGACGCGGCGAAGGACCTTGGCGAGGGCGGCGTGCTGTCGGGCCAGACCGCCTTCACCCTGTACGACACCTACGGCTTCCCGCTGGACCTGACCCAGGACGAGGCGCGCCGGCGCGGCTTCACCGTCGACACCGACGCCTTCGACGCCGCCATGGAAGAGCAGCGCAGCCGCTCGCGGGAGCACTGGACCGGCTCGGGCCAGACCGCCTCGACCGGCGAATGGCTGGCGCTGCGCGACCGCCTCGGCCCCACCGTCTTCACCGGCTATGACGCCGTCGAGGGCTCGGGCGAGGTGCTGGCCATCGTGCGCGACGGCGCCTCGGTCGACGAACTGGCGCCCGGCGAGACGGCCGAGGTCCTGTTCGACCAGACCCCCTTCTACGGCGAAGGCGGCGGCCAGGCCGGCGATCGTGGCGAGATCGAATGGACCGACGCCCACGGCGAAAACGGTGCCGGGACGGTGCTCGACGTCCAGAAGCACGCCGGCGACCTGTTCGCCCACCGCATCGAGATCAGCTCGGGCACGCTCGCCATCGGCGTCCGCGTCCAGCTGCGCGTCACCGCCGACGCCCGCCTGACCACCCGCGCCAACCACTCCGCCGCCCACCTGCTGCACAAGGCGCTGGCCAATGTGCTGGGCGGCCACGTGGCTCAGAAGGGCCAGATGGTCGACGCCGAACGCCTGCGCTTCGACTTCAGCCACAACGCCCCGGTCACCGAGGACGAACTGGCCCGAATGGAGGACGAGGTGAACGCCGTCATCCGCCAGAACCTGCCCGCCGAGACGAAGATGATGGCGCCGCAGGAGGCCATCGAGGCCGGGGCCGTCGCCCTGTTCGGCGAGAAATACGGCGACGAGGTCCGCGTGCTGACGCTCGGCCGCTCGCTGACAGAGGCGGACAAGCCCTATTCCGTCGAACTGTGCGGCGGGACCCATGTGGCCCGCACCGGCGACATCGCCCTGTTCAAGATCGTGTCGGAGAGCGGCATCGCCGCCGGGGTGCGCCGCATCGAGGCCCTGACCGGAGAGGCCGCGCGCCAGTATCTTCTGGCCCAGGCCGGTGTGGCGAAAAAGCTGGCCCAGGGCTTCAAGGTCCAGCCCGCCGACGTCCCCGCGCGGGTCGAGGCCCTGACCGGCTCGGTCAAGACGCTGGAGAAGCAGGTCGCCGAGCTGAAGAAGCAACTGGCGCTGGGCGGCGGCTCGGGCGGCAGCGCCGCGCCGGAAGAGATCAACGGCGTCAAGCTGATCGCCCGCGTCCTTGACGGCGTCGACGGCAAGGGGCTGCGCGGCGTGGCCGAGGACTTCCGCAAACAGGTCGGATCGGGCGTCGTGGCCCTGATCGGCGTCTCCGAGGGCAAGGCGGCGGTCACCGTGGCCGTGACCTCGGACATGACCGGCAAGGTCAATGCGGCCGACCTGGCCCGCGCGGCCGTTCTGGCCATGGGCGGACAGGGCGCCGGCGGCAAGCCCGACTTCGCCCAGGGCGGCGCCCCGGACGGATCGAAGGTCGAGGACGGGCTGGCGGCGGTCCGGGCGGCGCTGGCCTAGGCCCTCGCGTCGTTCTGGATATCCACCGCGGCCAGCTTCCAGGTGAACAGGCCGCGGCGCTCGAGGATCAGGGCCAGCCGCTGATCGGGATGGTCGCGGTCGGTCAGGGTGACGGCGAAGGCGTTGAGGTCCCGGTAGCCCCAAGCCTGGTGGATGTCGTCGCCGTCGCGGACGTCGCCGGGCTCCGGGCGGTCGCGGACGGTCGGGTCCGGGGCCTCGGCCGTGGCGACCATCTGCGCCACCACCTCAGGGGTGACGGTCGCATCGATCGCGCCCGAGAGCAGCATTGGGGCCAGCATCATTCCAAGGCCGCCGAGGCTGTTCTCCGCCAGCCTCGGGTCGCGGCGCATCTGGGCCGCGAGCTCGGCGGTCAGTTCGTCCTTCAGGCTCTCCCGCAGCGCCGGGAAGTCGACCAGCTGTTCGATGCGATCGGCGTCGCCAGCCTTGGCCGCGCGGATCAGCGCCTGGGCGGCGAACACGGGGGCGGCGGCCCAGGCGACGGTGAATATGGCGACAGCCGCGACGGCGAGGCCGACGGCGAATTTCTTGATCATGATACCCTCTGGCGTCGAAACGCCTCCCCACGGCTACGGTTGCCGCGAGTCGAGAGGACTGGCTAGGTTCGAGGCGCCGGGGCGGCGGCGGCAGGGGACGCGGCCGGCGCGGGAACGGCCGGGGCGCTTCCCTCAGGCAGGCCGATGTGGACCAGCTTCCATTCGAACGGCCCCTTGCGCTCGAAGGTGAAGACGGTGCGCGAACCGCCCTCGTCGGTGACCGCCAGCCGGGCGCGGTTGACGCCCCAGAACACCGGCGCCGGCAGGGGGTTGGCGACGGCCTCGGCGGAGGCCGGAAGGCTGGACCGCTGGGAGGCGTAGCGTCCCTCGCCCCGCGTCAGGCCGGCCAGGGCCGCGGGGGTGAGATAGGCGTCGGCGTCTGCGACCGTGACCCCGTCGGTCGGCTCGAACTGGCGGCGGACCGCCCCGATCGGATCCTCGAGGAAGGTCGGCGCGGGGGCCATGGCCGCCGGATTGCCCGAGAGCTGGGGGCGCAGGGACTGGCGGACGGCGCCGAAGTCGATCAGCCGCGACAGGCCGGCGACGTCATTGGCGTCCGCCGCCGAACGAATGCCGAAGAAGGCCACGGCCGGCGCGACGAAGAAGCTGACCACCGCCACGATGACGGCGAGGAGCAACAGATTGCCGAACAGCTTCTTCAAGGCGGCGCCTCCACGGTTAACGCCATCAATGCATGAACCCCGGTTCGGCTCAAACAAAAGCCCCGCCGGAGCGAGTCCGGCGGGGCTGAAGGTCTCGGGTCGGAGAGGGCTTACGCCGCCATCGCCGTGGTCAGGTTCTCGGCCACCTTGTCGAGGAAGCCCTCGGTGGTCAGCCAGCCCTGCTGATCGCCGACCAGCAGCGCCAGATCCTTGGTCATGTGGCCGGACTCGACCGTCTCGACCACGACCCGCTCCAGGGTGGCGGCGAATTTCGCCAGCTCGTCGTTGCCGTCCAGCTTGGCCCGGTGCGAGAAGCCGCGGGTCCAGGCGAAGATCGAGGCGATGGAGTTGGTCGAGGTGGCCTCGCCCTTCTGATGCTGGCGGTAGTGGCGGGTGACGGTGCCGTGGGCGGCCTCCGACTCCAGCACCTTGCCGTCCGGGGTCATCAGCACCGAGGTCATCAGACCCAGCGAGCCGAAGCCCTGGGCCACCACGTCGGACTGGACGTCGCCGTCGTAGTTCTTGCAGGCCCAGACGAAACCACCCGACCATTTGATGGCCGCGGCCACCATGTCGTCGATCAGACGGTGCTCGTAGGTCAGGCCGGCGGCCTTGAACTGGTCGGCGAACTCCTCGTCGAACACCTTCTGGAAGATGTCCTTGAAGCGGCCGTCATAGGCCTTGAGGATGGTGTTCTTGGTCGACAGATAGACCGGGAAATTGCGCTGCAGGCCGAAGGCGAAGCTGGCCCGGGCGAACTCGGTGATCGAGTCGTCGAGGTTGTACATGCCCATGGCCACGCCCGACGACGGGAAGTCGAACACCTCGTGCTCGATGACCTGGCCGTCCTCGCCCTGGAATTTGATCGTCAGCTTGCCCGGTCCGGGAACCAGGAAGTCGGTGGCCTTGTACTGGTCGCCGAAGGCGTGACGGCCGACGACGATGGGCTGGGTCCAGCCGGGCACGAGGCGCGGCACGTTCGAGCAGATGATCGGCTCGCGGAAGACCACGCCGCCGAGGATGTTGCGGATCGTGCCGTTCGGCGACTTCCACATCTTCTTGAGGCCGAACTCCTTCACCCGGGCCTCGTCCGGGGTGATGGTGGCGCATTTCACGCCGACGCCGTGCTTCTGGATGGCGTGGGCCGCGTCCACCGTGACCTTATCATCGGTGGCGTCACGGTTCTCCATCGACAGGTCGTAGTAGTCGAGCTCGAGGTCGAGGAAGGGGAAGACCAGCTTGTCCTTGATCATCTGCCAGATGATCCGGGTCATCTCGTCGCCGTCGATGTCCACGATGGGATTGGCGACCTTGATCTTGGCCATGCGGGTGTTCGCCTCTGGTTGGGAATGGGGAGTGAGGCGGGCGGTATAGCCGCCGCCGGGCGGGGCGCAAACCCCGCGGCGCGCAGCCACGGTCGGCGATAAACCGCATACGGAGTGAAACCCCACGGCTTCAGCGCCGTTGGGACGGGCTTGTAGCGTACCCCGGGGGCCGAACTTGGATACCGAAACGAAGGCGCTGGTCCAGCGCTGGATTCTCGCCTTCTGCGAGACGCCGGTGCTGATCGACCCCGAACTGATGCGGCGGGTGCTGGACAGCGCCGAGGCCGCGAAGAAGCGTGGCGAATCCTGAGCGGCGCAAGCCGGTTGCGGCGGGAGCGGCGAGCGGCAAGTATGATCTCCGGTGCGGGGGAGCCGCGCGGCCGGTCGAAGAGACTTGGGAGAAGCCATGCGCCTGTTGACTTTGCTCGCCGGCCTCGGCCTCGCCGCCTGTTCCCCCGGGGAGGGCGCCGCGACCCCCGCAAAAGGACAGGAGGCCCCCGGCGCTGAAGCGGCGACCGCGGCGGCCGGCCTGCCCAGCGAGACGCGCGCCTTCCGGGACTGGATCGCCGTCTGCGACAACGGCAACGCCTGCTTCGCCTACGGCCGCGGTTCGGAAGGCATGGGCTGGATCCGGGTCGCCATGGAGCCCGGGCCGGACGCACGGCCCGGGGTCGCGGCGGGATACTGGCCGGAAGAGGCCGACAAGACCGGCGCCTTCGCCCTGACCATCGACGGCGCCGACTATCCGATGACGCTGGCGGCCAACGAGCCGGTCGCCGCGGAAGTCCCCGCCGCCCGGGCGCTGGAGGTGGTGCGCGCGCTGGCCGATGGAGGCACGGCGCGGATCGGGCCGGATATGGAACTTTCGCTGTCCGGCGCGGCCGCCGCCCTGCTCTGGATCGACGAGCGACAAGGCCGGTTGGATACGGTGACGGCGCTCCGCCGCCCGGGAAGCCGGCCCGCCTCGGCCGTTCCCGCCGCCTCGCCCCTGCCCCTCGTCACCCCGGCCGCGGCGATTTCCCAGACCGGCTTCGGCGATCAGGACCAGGTCCTGCCGGCCGCGCTGGTAGCCCTGCCGGCGGTGGCGGAGTGCCGCGCGGAAACCGCGGACCACTGGATCGGCAAGGAGATCATGTCGGCGCGCCTCGACGCCTCGACCGAGCTGTGGGCCGTTCCGTGCTTCGCCGGGGTCTACAACATGGGCCACGACTGGTACGTCACCGGACCCGGCGGGCGCGACCCCCGGCCCGCGGTGCTGGTCTCGACATCGGATGAACCGACCGCCGGCACGATCAATGGCGGCTATTCGCCGGAGAGCCGCACCCTCACCGCCTTCGCCAAGGGCCGGGGCATCGGGGACTGCGGGACCGCCTCGACCTGGACGTGGAGCGGCCGGGCGTTCGTGCTGACGTCCGAAACGGCGATGACCGAGTGCTGGGGCGTCCCTCCGGACTACTGGCCCACCACTTGGCGGACCCGGTGAGCGGCGAACCGCCCGAGATCCTGATCATCGGAGCCGGGCCGGCCGGCCTGACCGCGGCCACCTATCTCGCGCGGTTCCGCAGACGGGTGCTGGTCGCCGACGGCGGCGCGCCGCGCGCCTGCTGGATCCCGGTCAGCCACAACCTGCCCGGCTTTCCGCACGGAATCACCGGCGAGGCCATTCTCAAGCGGATGACCGAACAGGCGCTGGAGTACGGAGCGGTGATCGAGCCCGGCCGGGTCGAGGCCCTGGCGCGGGACGGCGACGGATTCACGGCGCGTCTGAACGGCCGGGAGGTCCGCGTCCGCGCCGTGCTGCTGGCGACGGGGGTCACCGACCACCATCCCGATCTGCCGGGCGTCGAGCGGGCCATCGAGCGGGCGCTGGTGCGCATCTGCCCGATCTGCGACGGCTACGAGGCGATCGGCAAGGCCGTGGCGATCATCGGCAAGGATGACGCCGGCGCGCGCGAGGCGGCGTTCGTGCGCACCTACTCCGACCAGGTGACTCTGATCCACGCCGGTCCCGCCGGGGCGTTGACGAAAGAGGACGAGCTGCGCCGGATCGGCGTCGAACTGATCCGGACGCCGATCGAAAATGTCCGGCTGGAGGGCGACCGGGTGACCGCGCTGGGATGGGGTGGAGCGTTCCGGGTGTTCGATCTGGTCTATTCCGCGCTCGGGACCTCGTCGAACGCCGACCTGGCCCGATCTCTGGGCGCCCGGGTGGACGACGACGACTGCATGGTGGTCGACCCCCATCAGTCGACCAGCGTGGCGGGTCTGTACGCGGCCGGAGACGTGGTCCGCGGGCTGAACCAGATCGCCGTGGCCGGGGCCGAGGCCGCCATCGCCGCGACGGCGATCCACAACGCCATGCGTCAGGCGGACGGCTGGACGGTCGACTAGACGGCCAGACGGCCCGGCCCGCGAGAGCAGGAGGCTCCCCCCGGGTCCGGGCCGTGGCTCTGGCGAGCCGCGACCGCGGCGGCGCGCGGGGATTGGGCCCCTCCGCCGCGATCGGTTCGGGAATGGGTCAGCGACTCGAAGAGCTCACGATCCGCTGCGGTTTGCGCAGACGGGCCCGGCTCCGGCTGCGCCGCCAATCGTTGAGCACGGAGGCCCAGCCCCATGCAGGTTCCTTATGCGTATGATGAATCTCTTCCATGACGGTATCCTGACGTTCCTACTGTGAGAGCATCGTCAGAATGAGCTTGACAGGACCGGTCCGCAAACCAGATTGGCGGGGTGCAACATAAGGCGCCCTTATGGCCGATCCCCTCGCCGGCATTCCCCTCGCCTCCATCCGGGTGTTCGAGGCGGCCGCCCGATTGAACAGCTTCACCCGGGCGGCCGAGGAGCTGGGCATGACCCAGGCCGCGGTCAGCTGGCAGATCAAGGCGCTGGAGGGCCGACTGGGCCAGAGCCTGTTTCGCCGGCTGCCGCGCGAGGTCGTTCCGACCGAACCCGGAGAGAGGCTGTCGCGCGCCGCCACCGAGGCCATGACCCTGCTGCGGCGGGCGCTGACCGACCTGACCGAGACGGATCAGGCGGTGCTGTCGATCACCACCCTGGCGACGCTGGCGACCCAGTGGCTGGCGCCGCGTCTGGGCGAGTTCCAGCTGTCGAACCCCGAGCTGGCGGTGCGACTGGATACCGCCGCGCACCTGGTCGACCTGTCGCGGGAGGGCTTCGACGTCGGCATCCGGTCGGGAACCGGCGACTGGCCGGGGCTGGAGAGCGTCGAGGTCATGCCAAGCGTCTTCACCGCGGTGTGCAGCCCGCGCCTGCGGGACCGGCTGGGGCTGGAGACGGCGCAGGACCTGTTGCGGGCGCCGCGGATCGGGCTCGACAAGGAGTGGGACGTCTGGTTCGCCGCTGCGGGCGTCGTGCCCGACGGACAGGCGCCGTCGCGGCTGCGGGCCGACTATCAGGCGCTGGAGGTGGCGGCGGCGCTGGGCGACCAAGGCATCGCCCTGGCCTCGCCGGTGCTGTTCGCGCGGGAGCTCGACGCGGGGCTGCTGGTCCAGCCGGTGCCGCTGAGCGTCAAGCTGATCCCGGACTACGCCTACTGGCTGGTGTGGCCGGAGGGACGGCGGCGGTCGCCCAAGATCGCCCGCTTCCGCGACTGGATCATGGCCGCGGCCGAGGCCGATCCCGCCGTCAGGGCGGCCCGGGACGCGGTCGAGGCGGGCTGACCCGCCGTCCTTACGACCGCATCAGATCCTCCAGCACCGACAGCGGCGTGGAGCCGTTGACCAGCACGGCGTCGTGGAAGCGGCGCAGGTTGAAGCCCGGCCGGGCCTCCGCCTCGGCGCGCAGGCGGGCGATGACGGTGTGGCCGATCTTGTAGGCGCAGGCCTGGCCCGGCATGACCGAGTAGCGGTTGATCTCGCTGTTGGCGGCGCCGACCGGCTTGGCCCCCGAGGCAACCATGTAGTCGACGGCCTGCTCGCGGCTCCAGCGTTTGTGGTGCAGGCCGGTGTCGACGACCAGACGGACGGCGCGGAACAGGTAGGACATCAGGAAGCCGACCCGGCCGAGGGGATCGTCGGCATAGACGTCGAGGTCGTCGGCGGCCACGGCCTCGGCATAGAGGGCCCAGCCCTCGTTGTAGGCGGAGAAGCCGTTGGCGCGGCGCCAGGCCGGCAGGGTCGCGGTCTCGCGCTGCAGGGCGACCTGAAGGTGATGGCCCGGCGAGGCCTCGTGGTAGGTCAGGGTCGGCAGGGCGAATTTCGGCCAGTTCGCCGTGTCGCGCAGGTTGATGTAGTAGGCGCCCGGCCGCGAGCCGTCGAGCGGCGGGCCCTGGTAGTAGCCGCCCGGCGCGCCCGCCTCGATGGCCGGCGGGACGCGGCGCACCTCGACCCCGGCGCGCGGCAGGCGGCCGAACAGGCGGGGCAGCAGCGGGTCGAGGGCGGCGACCTGGCGGTTCAGGCTCTCGATCAGCGCCGCCTTGCCTTCCTCGGTGTTGGGCCAGAGCTGGGCCGGGTCCTTGTTGAGGGCGTCGATGCGCTGGCCGACCGTGCCCTCGGTCATGCCCTGCGCCTTGAGGATCGCATCGATCTCGGCGCTGATGCTCGCCACCTGTTCGAGACCGACGGCGTGGACCTCGTCGGGGGTCATGTCGGTGGTGGTCCAGTATTTCAGGCCGTGGGCGTAGAAGCGCTCGCCGTCGGGCAGACGCCAGACGCCGGCGTCGTGGACGGCGTCGGGGCGCAGGCGTTCGAAGGCGGCGATCTGGCGGTCGAGCGCCGGCTTGACCTCGCCCTCGACAAGGGCGGCGCCGCGGTCGCCGTAGCCGGACAGGCCCAGCGACGTCGCCTTGCGCTCCAGGGTGCGGATCATGGCCATGTCGGCGGCCGGCTGGCCGCGCAGGGCCTTCAGCTGGCCGAGGGTCAGGTCGATGACGAAGTCCGGCGGGACCACGCCCTTGCCGGCGTCGCGGACGATGCGGGCGGTCTCGGCGTCGAGACCGGGGCCGAAGGCGGACAGGCGGGCGAGGAAGGCCTCGGCGCCGTCGCGATCCTCGACACGGTGCTGGCTGTCCATGAAGTCGGGGACGGTGAAATAGGCGCCCGTCATCTGGTTGACGAGGTAGGGGCCCATCCGTCCGCCCTCGATGGCCGCGCCGTAGTCGAAGGAGGCCCCGGTCGAGGCGGTGCGGGCCCGGAAGGCGGCGACGGCGAGATTGATCGTCCCCGGGCGGGTCAGGCCGGTCTGGTCGAAATCGGCGAGGGCCTGGAGGCGGGCGTTGGCGGTGGCGCGGTCGGCCGTCCAGGCGGCTTCGCTGCGGTCGGTCAGCTTCGACGACAGATGGGCGCGGTCGCCGCGGTCGAGGCCGAGGTTGGTGGCGGTCTCGGGGGAGGCGTCGACGTCCTCGTCGAACCAGCGGTTCAGCATGGCGTCGAGCCGGTCGTCGGCGTCGCTGCGGGCGAAGACCGGGCCGGCGGCGGCGAGGCCCGCTCCGGCGGCGGCGGTCAGAAGCAGACGGCGGCGGTCGATCATCGGCGGGACTCCCTTCAGGCGGCGCGCAGTTCCTGTTTGACCCGTTCGGCCAGCGTCTTGATGTCCAGCGGCTTGGGCAGGAAGGAGACGCCGACCTCGTCCTGCAGCAGGTCCGAGAAGTCGCTCTCGGCATAGCCGGAGATGAACAGGACGGGGGCGTCGCCCAGATATTGCCGGGCCTTCTTGAGCAGGGCGGGGCCGTCGAGGCCGGGCATGATCACGTCCGAGATCATCATGTCGATGGTGCCGGCGTGCAGTTCGGCCAGCTCGAGGGCCTGTTCGCCGTCCTCGGCCTCGATGACGTCGTAGCCGCGCTGGCGCAGCAGACGGGCGGCGATGCCGCGCACGGCCGCCTCGTCCTCGACGAACAGGATGCGGCCGGCGCCGGAGAGGTCGCGGGGGGCCTTGGCGACCTTTTCGATCACCGGCGTCTCGGCCAGGTCGGCCTCGGCGGCCTCGGGCAGGAAGATGCGGAAGGCCGCGCCCGCGCCCTCAAGGTTGGTGACGTTGATGTGGCCGCCGGCCTGTTCGACGATGCCGTAGACCGTGGCGAGGCCCATGCCGGTGCCCTCGTTCACCGCCTTGGTGGTGAAGAAGGGTTCGAAGATCTTGCCGAGAATCTCGGGGGGGACGCCGGGGCCGGTGTCGCTGACCTCGATCAGGGCGACGGCGTCGCTGGTCGGGGCGGCCCAGCCGAGGGCGCGGGCCTCGTCGGCGCTGAGGCGGGCGGTGCGGATGGTGACCACGCCGGCGCCGGGCTCGACCACGCCGCGCATGGCGTCGCGGGCGTTGACGGCGAGGTTCATCACCGCGGTTTCCAGCTGGCTCTTGTCGGCCAGGACCACCGGCAGGTCGCGGCCGTAGTCGGTCTCGAGCCGGACGTCCTCGCGCAGCAGGCGGCGCAGCAGGACGGCGAACTCCCCGACCAGTTCGCCGAGGTCGAGGCGTTCGCGCCGGACGGTGGACTTGCGCGAGAAGGCCAGCAGCTTGCGCACCAGGTCGGCGGCGCGGATGGCGGTCTGGCGGATCTCGTTGAGGCCCTCGTAGGAGGGGTCGCCGACCGGGTGGCGCTCCAGCAGGCCGCTGAGCTGCAGCTGGATCGCGGTCAGCAGGTTGTTGAAGTCGTGGGCCACGCCGCCGGCCAGCTGGCCCACGGCCTGCATCTTCTGGGCCTGGGAGAGCTGCAGCTCCATCGACTTCTGGGCCGAGACGTCGAACAGCCAGATGCGGCGCTTGTCGCCTTCGGGGGCGACGTAGAGGTGCAGCATCTTGTCAGGGAAGGCGCGGGCGACGAGCTCGATCGGGCCGGAGGAGCCGGCGGCGAGGCGGGCGCGGGCCTCGGCCACCAAAGCGGGGTCGAACAGGTGGCCGAAGGCGGCGTCGCGGGCGGCGGCCGGGCCGGTCAGGACGGCGAGGGCGGCGTTGGCCTCCTCGACCTTGCCGCCGAACAGGTCCTCGGCCTCGATCACGGCCGAGCCGAACGGGGCGCCGGCGGCCATGGCCCGGCTTTCGGCCGCGTTGGAGCCGGGGGCGGGCGCGCCGCCGGTCATGACGGGAAGGGCGGCGTCGGGGGCGGCGCGGACGAGGAAGCGGCCCTCCCCGGCCTGGCCGATCAGGACCTCCTGCTCGCGGTCGCCGATGACGACGATGGCGCGGCCCTGCTCGCCGGCGCGGGCCTGGGCGAAGGCCATGTAGAGGGCCGAGGCCGAGCGGCCCTTGGGCAGGCTGGTGGTGGCGCCGTTGCTCTCGGCCCAGGCGCCGTTGAAGGCCAGCACCTGGCCGGAGGCCCAGACCAGGGCGGCGGGCTCGGCCATGGCGTCGAGCAGTTCGACGGTGGTGTCGCCCAGCGGCTTGCGGGTCTCGCCGCGGGCGAAGGCGAACAGGCCGATCAGGGCCACGGCCCCGACGGTGAAGATCAGCACCAGGCCGGGGGCGCTCATCGGATCGGCCCGGAAGGCCGGATAGGCCAGGGCCCCGACCGCCACGACGAAGCCGATCGCCATGACGATGAGCAGCGGATCGAAGCCCTTGCGGTCGGTTGCGGTCATCTCGCCTCGGCCCGAATCATGGGGCGTTTCCGGCGATAGTGGTCCGTAAGCGCGACGGGCGCGAATCCGGCGGCGCGGGGCCTCGGATGGTCCACCGGCCCAACCGGTTTCACCCGGGTAAAACGCAAAAAATCGGGGGGTGCAGAGTCGGCAGGGTCGGCAGGGTCGGCGCCGAATTCGGTATGTCAGAGTCGGCAGAGTCGGCATCGGCGCGCCTGTGACGGTGCGGCGGGGATGCGGTTGTCAAAGACCCGGCGCCTGCCGGGGCGACAGGACGGGGGGCATTATGCGCCCGCCGGCTTATCCGGATGGAAGATGGGTTCTGGAATCAGCGAAGTGACTGAACAGGCAGGAGATCGCTCTCACAATCCGACCATGTTTTCGCGGATTGCCAGCAGAGCGACATGGCTCGGGGAGCCGGGGTTTCATCACAACGGGCACGACGGTTTCACGACGGACACAACGGGGCCGGAGGGCCTGCGGCTCCCGCAGGGAGACGCAATGAAGCCTTGTTGCGGGCAAGGGCCCGCGGGGGTTGAGCCTGGCTCGCTCCCGTCGTGTCCGTTGTGCCTTCCGTCGTGTTCGTTGTGATGAAACAACACGACCGGAACGGTCAGGCCGCCTTGAGCTGTTCGGCCTTCTTGTCGCGGGCGGCGTTGATGCGGGCCTCGGCGATGGCGTCGGCGATCTGGTGGGTCGGGCGCTTCTCGACGGCGGAGCGTTCGAGGATCTCCTCCAGCGTCTCCATCAGGCGCGACAGCTTGCCCTCGACCCACTGCGGGTCGTAGGCGCCGCCGGTCTGGCGGGCGGTCATCTCGGAGGCGACGTTGATGATGCCGCCGCCGTTGACGACGTAGTCGGGGGCGTAGAGCACGCCGCGCTCGAACAGGATCTGGCCGATCTCGGGCGTGGCCAGCTGGTTGTTGGCGGCGCCGACCACGGCCTTGCAGGACAGGCGGTCCAGCGTCTCCGGGTTCAGCGTCGCGCCCAGGGCGCAGGGGGCGTAGATGTCGGCCTGGACGTCATAGATGGCGTCGGGGGCGACGATCTCGGCGTTGGTGCGGGCGGCGACCTCGGACAGCAGGGCGGTGTTGACGTCGGTCATCACCAGTTTGGCGCCGGCGGCGTGCAGCTTGTCGGCCAGATAGCCGCCGACGTGGCCGATGCCCTGCAGGGCGATGGTCAGTCCGGTCAGGTCGTCCTGCTTCCACAGGCGGCGGGCGACGGTCAGGGTCGAGCGGAACACGCCTTCGGCGGTGACCGGGCTGGGGTCGCCCGAGGCTTCCGGACCGTCCTTCAGGCCGAGCACATAGGGGGTGACCTTGCGGGCCTCGCCGATGTCGGCGACCGACACGCCGACATCCTCGGCCGCGTAATAGAGGCCGCCCAGGGTGTCGACGGCGCGGCCGAAGGCGCGGAACAGCTCGGGGGTCTTCTGGGTGCGGCTGTCGCCGATGATGACCGACTTGCCGCCGCCCATCTCCAGATCCGCCACCGCGTTCTTGTAGCTCATGCCCTTCGACAGGCGCAGCACGTCCTCGAGCGCCTCGGCGCTGGAGGCGTAGTTCCACATCCGCGTGCCGCCGACGGCGGGGCCGCGCGCGGTTGAGTGAACAGCGATAATCGCCCGCAGGCCGGTCTTTTCGTCAAAGACGGCGTGGACGCCTTCGTGGTTCGCGAAGGACGGGGAATCGAACAGCGTCTTACCCATGTCAGGCGTCTCCCGGGGTGTTTTTTTGTTGCGGGGCTGATACGCCGGGACGCTCAACAGGGCAAGCATGGCGGTTTCGGGGCGGAGCGAGGGGCTAGCCAGGGGCTAGGGGCTAGGGGCTAGGGGCCAGGGGCCAGGGGCCAGGGGCTAGGGTCGGAGGGTTCCGCGCGTCCCGGCCATTGCGGAAGCTGGCGAGGGGTCGCTAACCTCGGCCGGCGAAACGGAGCCGTCCTCCATGACCGGAATGACCCTCAGCGGCGGCGTGGTGCACGATCTGCCCGCCGACCTGGAAGAGATGCTCGTCGCCGACGCCGCGGCGCGGGCGACCTGGGAGGACATCACCCCGCTGGCGCGCAACGAATGGATCTGCTGGGTCCAGTCGGTGAAGAAGCCGGAGACGCGGCGGAAACACGTCGAACAGGCCCGTGAAAACCTGAGGGACGGCAAGCGCCGTCCCTGCTGCTGGCCGGGGTGTCCGCATCGGGAGAAGACGGGGCGGGCGTAGGGGTGAGGGGCGGAGGGCCGCTTGGGACCCGTGGCCGATGCGACTTGACGTCTCCTCCCCGTTGCGGAGCAATGGGGAGGGGGACCGCGAAGCGGTGGAGGGGCTCTTGAGGTCCGCAGGGTCTGTCTCGCGAGCGCGTGTCCAGCGCCGGGCCCTGACGCCGCCGGAGGCGCGGCTTTGGGTCCGCCTGCGTCGCCGCGCCCTCGCCGGGCTGAAATTTCGCCGCCAGCACCCTGTCGGCCCCTATGTGCTCGACTTCTACTGCGCCGAAGCGAAGCTTGCGGTCGAAGTCGATGGCGAGAGCCATTCACACCCGACCCGCATGGAGCATGACCGCCGCAGGAGCGAATGGCTGGAGCGGCAAGGCCTGGCCGTGCTCAGGATCACCGCCGAAGAGGTGCGGATCAATCTGGACGAGGTGCTGACTTCGATCCGCGCGGCCGCGGAACCGCGCCTGGGGTGAAGAACCCCTCCACCGCTTCGCGGTCCCCCTCCCCATCGCTGCGCGACGGGGAGGAGACGGGCCCTAACGCCCCGCCAGCGCCGGCCTCACCTCGCCCGCCCCCGACGGCAGCGGCGCCGCGGCGTCCCTCAGCCACGCCGCCACGTCGCGGTAGACCGTCTCCGCCTGCAGGTCGCGGTTCAGGATGTGCCAGCCGTCGGGATAGTAGGCGGTGCGCAGGCGGGGGCGGGCGCCGGCGCGGTCGAGCGCCGCGCGCATGGCGTCCTCGCGGATGACGTTGTCGTTGGCGCCGTACAGCAGCAGGGTCGGCGTCCGGACGTCGCCGAGGCGGTGCGAGGCGCTGTCCATCAGGTCGACGAGGCCATACAGGGCGTCGAAGCGGGTGCTGATCAGGCTGTTGGGGTCGCGGTAGTTGCGGATCAGCTCCAGCCGGTTGTCCGAGGCGGGGCGGTCGCGGACGGCCCACTGCGGCGGCTCGACGGCGCGGTCGCCCATGGCCCGGGCGGCGACCCAGAGGCCGGCCGAGTTGATCGGCCCCTGGGCCGACCAGCCCCAGACGGCGGGGGCCAGCAGGATGACCCGGTCGGCGGCGGGGGGCCGGTCCGAGGCGAAGGCGACGACGGCGACGGCCCCGCCCATGCTCTCGCCCGCCACGGCGATGGTCGCGTCCGGATGGCGGGCGCGGGCGAGGGCGACGGCGGTGCGCAGATCCTCGGCCATGCGGGCCTCGCCGGCCCAGACGCCGCGGCCGGGGGCCTCGCCGAAGCCGCGCTGGTCGATCGCCCAGGTCTCGATGCCGTGCTCGGCCCACCACGGACCGGCGAGGCGGTAGGCGGCGCGGCTGTCGTTCATGCCGTGCAGGGCGACGATGACGGCCCAGGGCTCGCCCTCGGGCGTCCAGCGCGCCAGCGGCAGGCGGGCGCCGTCGTCCATGACCAGGGCGCGGGCCTCGACGGCCGGGCCGGCGAAGCCCGGCGGCGGAGTCAGGGGCGGCTGGATCGCGGGGGTGGCGCAGGCGGCGAGGGCGACGGTCAGGGACAGGAGAGCCAGCGCGCGGAGCATCATGCCGAAAGGATGCCCCGAACCCTCTGGCGAAGATACGGCAGGACCTCGGTCTCGAACCACGGGTTCTTCCGCAGCCAGGCGGTGTTGCGCCAGGAGGGGTGCGGCAGGGGCAGGATGTCGGGGGCGAAGTCGCGCCAGGCCCTGACCGTTTCGGTCATGTTCGGCCCCGCCCGTTCGCCGAGGGCCCAGACCTGGGCGTAGCCGCCGACCAGAAGGGTGAGTTCGACCTGTGGCAGCTCGGCGAGGAGGGCGGGCCGCCACAGCTCGGCGCAGCGGCGCGGGGGCGGATAGTCGCCGCCTTTCGGGGCCGTGCCCGGATAGCAGAAGGCCTGGGCGGCGACGCCGAGGCGGCGGTCGGCGTAGAAGCTCTGGTAGTCGACGCCCATCCAGTCGCGCAGGCGGTCGCCGGAGGGGTCGGTGAACGGCAGGCCGCTTTCATGGACGCGCCGGCCGGGGGCCTGGCCGCAGATCAGCAGACGGGTCTCGGGAAAGACGTGCACCACCGGGCGCGGCGTGTGCGGCAGCTGGCCGAGACAGGCCCGGCAGGCGCGGATGTCGGCGAGAACGGCGTCGAGGCTCATGCCTGCCCTCCGCTCATCCCGGCGAAAGCCGGGACCCAGTGCTTTGGGTGATGGGCTGGCAGGGTCGATCCGCGACCCAGGTCCTGAAAGGCCGGCGTCACGCTGGACAGGACTGGGTCCCGGCTTTCGCCGGGATGAGCGGATAGAAGAAACCTAGCCCTCATCATCCTCGACAGCCGGCGGCAGGGCCGCGAGGGCGGCGGCGGTCTCGGCCTCGGTCGGCAGGCGCAGGCGGATGACGCCCTTGAAGGCGTTGGGATCGACCGGCTTGCCCTTCTTGGTGATGGTCAGCTTGCCCTGACGCATCAAGGCGAGGGCGGCGTGCCGCACCTTGGGCAGCATGCGCTGCCACTGCTCGGGCTGAAGCTCCTTGGCCACGTCGGCGGGCTCGATGCTCTTGCCGCCGACGCCCTTGGGGTCGGCCTTCGCCAGTTTTTCGAAGATGGCGGTTTCGATGGGGTCGCTCATCGGGCCTGTATGGTGCATTGCGGGATCAGAAAGAAGGCGGAGTTTTTCCCATGGTCGCTAAAGTCACGGTGTCGGAGGGCGAGTTCGCCGGCTGGCAGATGTACGACCTGCACGGCACCTTCGACCAGGTGGTCGGGCCGTTCTATTTCAAGCCGGACCCCGACGGACGGATGCGCTGCGCCTTCCGGGCCGAGCCCAAGCATATGAACGCCGGCGACCGGATGCACGGCGGCTGTCTGATGACCTTCGCCGACATCGCCCTGTTTCAGACCGCCTACCAGGAGATGGAGGGGGCCTCGGGGGTGACCGTGTCGCTGGATTCCACCTTCATCGACGGGGCCTATGTCGGCGAGCTGGTCGAGGCCACCGGCGAGGTGGTGCGGGCCGGCAAGAGCCTGATCTTCGTGCGCGGCCAGATCAACGCCGGCGAGCGCATCCTGATGACCTTCTCGGGCGTCATCCGGAAATTCCGCCCGCGCGGCTGATCAGCCCCCGAACCACGGATCCCACGGGTCGGGGCCGATCAGGGCCGGGTCGTCGAGCGCCGCCATTCGTCCGCCCGTGTCCACCGCGAACAGGCCGACCGGATCGGGGACCAGCAGGTCCTCCAGATCCGGCAGGACCTGGGCGTCGACGGCCTTGACGGACATCTCCGGCGCGGCGGCCAGGGAGTCCAGAGAGACCACGGCGCCGTTGGCGAAGCGCACGGACTCGACGCCGTACAACAGGTCGACGCCGTCGCGCCCGGCGGTCAGGTCGGTGACCCGCCAGCCGCCGTCGACGGCCACGACCGAATAGTCGGCCTGCAGGCCCTGGAGGACGGCGATGTCGTTTCCGCCGCCGCCGATCAGCACGTCGTCGCCGCCGAGCCCTTTCAGCACGTCCGCGCCGGCGCCGCCGGCGAGGGTGTTGTCCGAGGCGTTGCCGGTCCCGGTGAAGCCGCCGGCGCCGGCGTAGGTCAGGTTCTCGACATGGGCGCCGAGCGTATAGGCGCCCAGGGTGGTCTCGACGGTGTCGGTCCCCTCCCCGGCCAGTTCGATGACGGTGTCCCCGGCGGTGGTCAGCACATAGGTGTCGTTCCCCGTCCCGCCCTGAAGCTGGTTGGCCACGCCGGAGCCGCCGATCAGCCGGTCGTCGCCGCCGAGGCCGAGCAGGGTGTCGCGGCCCAGACCGCCGCTCAGGACGTTGGCCCCGTTGTCGCCGATCAGCAGGTCGTCGAAATTCGAGCCGGTCAGGTTCTCGATGCCGTTGAACGTGTCGGTGGAGCCGTCGCCGTCGTCGAGCGCGCGCCCGATGTTCAGCCGGGCGTCGACCCGGGCCGCCGCCGTCGCATAGCTGGCGGTGTCGAGACCGGCGCCGCCGACCAGCTGGTCGAGGCCGCCGCGGCCGGCGAGGATGTCATTCCCCGCGCCGCCGGTCAGCACATTGTCCGTCGCATTGCCGGTTCCGGCGAAGGCGCCCGATCCGGAATAGGTCAGGGCCTCGACCTCGGGCCTCAGGGTGTAGGCGGACAGGCTCGTCTGCACGGTGTCGAAGCCGGCGCCGGCGACCTCCACGATGGTGTCGCCGGCGACCGAGACGACATAGGTGTCATCGCCCAGACCGCCGTACAGCTCGTTGGCCGCGCCGGCCCCGCCGATCAGGATGTCGTCGCCGCCGTAGCCGACCAGCAGGTCGCGCCCCTCGCCGCCGACGATGGTGTTGGCGGAGGCGTTGCCGAGGCCGGTGAAGGCGCCGGCCCCGGTGTAGGCCAGGTTCTCGACCTCGGCGGCGAGGCGGAAGCTGGCCAGGGACGTCTGGACGCTGTCGAGGCCCTCGCCGGCCAGTTCGACGATGGAGTCGCCGGCCGCCGAGACGATGTAGAGATCGTCGCCCAGCCCGCCCTGCATCTGGTTGGCGACGCCGGGGCCGCCGATCAGGGTGTCGTTTCCGGCGAGGCCCAGCAGGGTGTCGCGCCCCTCGCCGCCCGACAGGACATTGCCCGCCGCGTCGCCGATCAGCAGGTCGTCGAAGGCCGAGCCGGTCGCGTTCTCGATGCCGGACAGGATGTCGGTCGCGCCGTCGCCGTCGTTGCGGGTGACGCCGAGGTTGAGCCGGACGTCGACGGCCGCCGCGGCCGCCGCATAGTCGGCGGTGTCCGAGCCCGCGCCGCCGATCAGCTGGTCGAGGCCGCCCCGGCCCGACAGCCGGTCGTCTCCGGCGCCGCCGGTCAGCACATTGGCCGCGGCGTCGCCGACGCCGGTGAAGTCTCCGTCGCCGATAAAGGTCAGGTTCTCGACGTTGGCCGCGGCGAGGGTATAGGCGGCGAGCGTGGTCTGGACGGTGTCCGTTCCCGCCCCGGCCGCCTCGATCAGGGAGTCGCCGACGGCGCGGACGACATAGATGTCGTCGCCCGTCCCGCCGTGCAATTCGTTGGCGGCGCCGGCGCCGCCGTCGAGGATGTCGTTCCCGTCGAGCCCGGCCAGGACGTCCGAACCCAGCCCGCCGGTGATCCGGTTGTCTTCCCCGTTGCCGACGCCGACGAAGTCGCCCGAGCCGGTGTAGGTCAGGGCCTCGAGATGGGGGCGCAGGGTGTAGGACGACAGGGCGGTCTCGACGGTGTCGAAGCCCTCGCCGGCGTTCTCGACGATGGTGTCGCCCAGCACCTCGACCACGAAGGTGTCGTCGCCGAGTCCGCCGTACACCTCATTGGCCTCGCCGGAACCGCCGGCCAGCCGATCGTTTCCGGCCTGGCCGACCAGCACGTCGCGGGCCGTCCCGCCGGTGATCTCGTCCCCGAAGGCCGAGCCGATCATGACGCCGGAGCCGTTGATGACGGTGCCGTCCTGGCCCTGGATCGTGATGGTCAGGACCGCGGTCGAGCTGACGCCCGCCGTATCGGTGACGGTGTAGGCGAAGGTGTCGGTCGCGGTCTGGCCTTCGAGCAGGGTTCGCGCGACCGCGGCGGGGGTGAAGACGTAGGAGCCGTCGGCCTGGACGACGAGGCTGCCCCAGGCGCCGGCCAGGCTCTGGCCGACGTTAGCGGCCTGGCCCTCGACGGCGGTGACGGTCAGCGACCCGCCGCCCGCGGCGTGGTCGTTGGCCAGCAGGCCGGCGGCGGCGCCGACCGACAGCACCGAGGTCTCGTCCGTGCCGCCGGCGTCGGCGGCGGCGCCGGTCCCGGCCTCAACAGCGAATTCCACCGTCCGGGGCGCGCTGGAGAGGGCGCCGTCGAAGACGGTGTAGGTGAAGGAGGCCGTGCCCGTGTAGCCGGGCGTCGGGCTGAAGGTAAAGGCGCCGGTCTGCGGGTCGATCACCACCGTGCCGTTCTGGGCCGAGTCCGGGGTCAGGACGTAGCTCAGCGGGTCGCCGTCGGGGTCCACCGCATCGCCGAGGGTTCCGGAGACGGGCTGGCCGGGCGCGGCCTGGGCCGGCACGTCGTCCGCCCCGGTGATCGCCGGAGCGTCGTTGACCGGGGAGGCCTCGCCCGGATCCCAGCCGGCGATCGCGCCGTCGAGGGCGGCGATCTCGGACGGGGTCAGGCTCTCCGCCGCCTGGGCCTGGTTGTAGAGCAGCAGGTCGCGGAACTGGGGGTAGCCCGGAGGGGCGTTGAATTTGAGGGCGACGCCCAGCCAGAAATAGGCGTCCGAGGCCGAGGCGGCGACGCCCTCGCCGGCGAGATAGCGGCGGCCGAGCGCATAGGCCGCCTCCATCTGACCCATGTTGGCGGCCTGCAGGAAGCCTTCGACCGCCGCCGCCTTGTCCTGCGGCGCGCCGAGACCGAGGTGGTCGAGCACGGCGAGCCGGTAGACGGCGTCCTTGTTGTCGGGAAGCGCCTCCAGAAGCTCGCGGGCCCGGACATAGTCCCGCTCGCCGCCCTCGCCCGAGGTGTAGAGGCGCGACAGCATCAGGCTGGCGTCCGGCACCACCCCGACGGCGAGCTCGAGGAACTCGCGGGCCAGGGCCTTGTCCCGGGTCACGCCGTTGACGCCCGCATTCAGCCAGGTGGCGTAGTGGTAGGCCGCGTTGGGGTCGCCCTCATAGGCGAGGCGGATCGCGTAATAGACCCAGTTCTCCATGTCGCCGGTCCCCAGATACAGGGTCCCGACCTCTTCCAGCGTGGGCAGGGCGGGGGCCTGGCCCTGCGCGTGGACCGTCAGGACGACGGTCTTCTCGCCGGAGTCCACATGGCCATCGGTGACGCGGTAGCGGAAGGAGGCCTCCCCGGTGAAGCCCGCCGTCGGGGTGAAGACGTAGTGGCCGCTCCGCGAGTCGAGGACGAGCGTGCCGCCCACCAGCGAGCCGTCGACCAGTTCGAAGGTCAGGTCGTCGCCGTCGATGTCCGACCCCTTGAACAGGGTGAATTCGAAGGGCTCTCCGGTCTCGATGTCGGCGGTTTCGTTGCGGGTCGAGACCAGGGGGGCGTCGTTGATGCCGCCGATGTAGACGATGACGCTGATCGGAGCGGAGGTGTTGACCCCGTCGGTGACGGTGTACTGGAACACGGCGGCGCCGACGAGGTCGGTCGGGCCGTAGTAGTCCGCCGGCGGGGTGAAGACGAAGGCGCCGGTGTCGGGATCGATGACGACCGAGCCGTTTTGCACCGAACCGGACACGAGGCTGAAGGTGGCGTTGTCCATGTCGACGCCGTCGGCGCCCGCCAGAACGCCGGTCGCGTCCTGGTCTTCGAGTCCGTAGTGGAGCTCGGGATTGAGGCCGCTGGCCCCTACCGGCGTGGCCGGAGTCTGGGTCCGCACCGTGATGTTGGCCAGGTCGAGGAAGCCGCTGGGCGCCGCGTCGGGGTCGTCGTTCAGGACCACCAGATGCAGGGTCGCATCGACCCGCGACAGGGTCTCGTTGAGGTCGAACGGCTGATAGCGGTCGGCCCAGTCGCCCTCGAAGGACTCATAGTTGCCGGCATAGGTCCAGTCGGCCGGATCGTCGCTGATCTGCAGGGTGATGGTGGTCCAGTCGTCCGTGACCTGACCCGCCATGTCGCCGCCGGTGTTGACCCAGTTGGTGACCTGCAGTCCGACGTAGACATTCTCCATCAGGCCGGTCTCGGGCACGTAGCGGCAGAGCCAGATCGCCAGCTTGCCGCCGTTGGCGAGGAAGTCCGTGCCGCGCACGGTCATCTCGAACTCCGCGCCGACCAGGTTCAGGACGCCGGGGGACCCCTGCGTCGGGGTCGAAAGGTGGGCCACCAGCCAGATGGCGCCGACGCCGTCGATATGGTTGGCGTCCAGGGCGCCGGGAGCCTGGAGGCGGGTGAAATACTCATGCTCGCCACCGGGTTCGTTCACCACCGAGGGCGGCAGCCAGGTGGTCCACGGACCGAGGCCGTAGGTGAAATCCCAGCTGTATTCGTAGGGCGGGGGAAACACCGGATCGGCCTCGACGAGGTCGACGTTCGCCTCAGGCCCGAGGTTGATCCCTTGCATGCTCGTCTCCCGCGATACCGGCGCGACTCATAGCCCCGGGGTCACCCGGCGGCAAACTGAGCAGCAGACGCGGAGCCTCCACACGGCGGCCGATCGTCAGCCGTCGATGATGTCCTGAAGGATGGTCGCCATGCGCGCCTTCATGGATTCGCATTCGGTTTTCGTCAGGCCGAAACCGCCGGTGATCTCGCGGCTGACGGCCATGCCCATCACGAAGGCCGCGGCCAGCCGGGCGCGGACGGCGCCGTCCGGGCCGCCGACCCATTCCGCGAAGGGATTGAAGAAACGCTCGTTGCCGGTGCGCTGGACCAGCTCCATGGCCTTGGTCGAACCGACCGAGCGCAGCAGGATCAGCAGGCCCTTGAGCTTGCTCTCGCTCTTGCCCTCGAAGATGGCCTCGTGGGCGATGCGGACGCCGAAGGTGGCGCGGTCGCCCTGCATCAGGTCGGCGCCGTTCTCGCAGCTGTCGAGGACGGTGGTGAACAGGTCTTCCTTGGAGCCGAAATAGCGGGACACCAGGGCGGCGTCGACGCCCACGTCGCGGGCGATGTCGCGCATGCCGACGTCGTCGTAGCTCTCGCGCGCGAACCGTTCGCGCGCGGCCTCCAGAATGGCGGCGCGGGTCGCCTCGGCATTTCTTGGCCGAGGCGCGACATGACAAAACAACAGGATAGCTCCTGACAAAGCCCCACGATGTATATGGCTTTGTCATCACCCGTTGACAAGCGCCGAGTCGATCACCATTAAGTCACCGGGCGTTGACTACCGGCTTCCTCCCCCGTTGGCCGCAGTCGACAGAGACAGGGATTTTCTCCCTTACGGAGACTGGTATTCATGCGCACGGTGAAGATCGTGGCCGCGTCCGCCATCATGGCGGCCGCGCTCTATGGCTGTTCCTCGAGGAGCGAGGCGCAGGCCCCGCCGGCGCCGTCGGTGACGGTCGCCGTCCCGCTGGTGCAGGCGGTTCAGGACTGGGACGAGTTCACCGGCCGGTTCGAGGCGACCCAGTCGGTCGAGGTGCGGGCGCGCGTCGGCGGCTACATTTCGGGCGTCCATTTCCGCGACGGCGACTATGTGCGCCGCGGGCAGCTGCTGTTCACCCTGGACCCGCGTCCGGCCCAGGCCGCGCTGGCCTCCGCCCGCGCGCAACTGTCGCAGGCGCAGGCGCAGCTCACTCTCGCGCAGAGCGAGCTGGAGCGGGCCGAAACCCTGCTCGAATCGCAGGCCGTGTCGCAGGCCGAGGTCGACACCCGCCGCGGCGCCCTGCAGACGGCCCAGGCCGCCATCGCCGCCGCCAACGCCAATGTGCGGGCGCGGCAGCTGGACCTCGAGTTCACCCGCGTCACCGCGCCGATCTCGGGCCGGGTGTCGGACCGCCGCGTCGATGCGGGCAATCTGGTCGCGGGCGGATCGTCGGCCGCAGACGTCCTGACCACGGTGGTCTCCAGCGCCCCGATCCATTTCGTCTTCGACGGGTCGGAAGCCGTGCTGCTGAAGTATCAGCGGCAGGCCCGCCAGGGCGCCGCGCCGATCCAGGTCCGCCTGCAGGATGAAACCGGTTTCAGCCGCTCGGGCACGCTCGATTTCACCGACAACGCCGTGGACACCTCGTCCGGGGTGATCCGCCTGCGGGCGGTGATCCCCAACGCCGACGGCTTCCTCAAGCCCGGCATGTTCGGCCAGGCCCGTCTCGCGGGCTCGGGCAGCTATAACGCCATGCTGGTTCCGGACGCCGCCATCGCCACCGATCAGGCCCGCCGCGTCGTCTATGTCGTCGCCGCCGACGGTACGGTGACGCCGCGCGCCGTGCAGCTGGGACCGCTGGTGGACGGCCTGCGGGTCATCCGCGGCGGGCTCGAGCGGACCGACCGGGTCATCATCAACGGCGTCCAGCGCATCCAGGCGCCGGGGATGAAGGTGCAGGCCAAGACCGGACGCATCCAGCCGGTCGCGCAGGAAGCGCAGGCGCCGGTGACGACCCCGGCCCCGGCCTCGACCGCGACCTTCGCCAACAGCCTGTCCTCGGGCGACTGAGCCGGACATGAACATCTCACGCTTCTTCATCGACCGGCCGATCTTCGCGGCCGTGATCGCGGTGTTCATCACCCTGGTCGGCGTCTTCGCCTATCCGCTGCTGCCGCTGTCGCAGTATCCGGAGATCGCGCCGCCGACGATCACCATCAACACCGCCTATCCGGGCGCCTCGGCCGAGACGGTGGCAGAGACCGTCGCCGCGCCGATCGAGCAGGAGGTCAACGGCGTCGAGGGCATGCTGTACCTGTCATCCTCGTCCACCGCGGACGGCACGGTGGCGGTGACGGTGACCTTCCAGCCGGGGACGGATCTGGATGCGGCGCAGGTGCTGGTCCAGAACCGCGTCGCCCTGGCCGAGCCCCGCCTGCCTGAACAGGTGCGCCAGATCGGCGTCACCGTGAACAAGCAGGAGAGCGGCTTCCTGATGATCCTGGGGCTGACGTCCCCGGACAAGTCGCTGGATAACGACTACGTCGGCAACTACGCCCAGTCGACGCTGCGCGACCGCCTGCTACGCGTCGAAGGTGTGGGCGCGGTGCAGGTGTTCGGCGGCGGCAACTATTCGATGCGGGTCTGGATCGACCCGGCCAAGGCCGCCGAGCGCGGCCTGACCGGACCGGACATCGTCGCCGCCCTGCGCGCCCAGAACGTGCAGGCCGCCGCCGGCGCCATCGGCCAGCCCCCCTTCGCCACCAACGCCGCGGCCTTCCAGCTGCCGGTGCAGGTGCAGGGCCGCCTGAGCGATCCGCAGCAGTTCTCCGACATCGTCATCCGCACGGACGCCGAGGGCCGGGTCACCCGCGTCCGCGACGTCGCCCGCGTCGAGCTCGGCGCTCAGGACTACGGCATTCGCGGCTTCTTCGACGGCGAGCGCGGCGTCGGCGTGGCCATCATCCAGCAGCCGGGCGCCAACGCCCTGGGCACGGCCGAGCGGGTGCTGGCCGAGGTCGAGGCCGTGCGGGCCGAGCTGCCGCAGGGCATGGACGTCTCGATCGCCTACAACCCGACGGAGTTCGTCGCGGCCTCGGTCGAGTCCGTGCAGCACACCCTGTTCGAAGCCGTGATCCTGGTCGTGCTGGTGGTCATCGTCTTCCTGCAGACCTGGCGGGCGGCGATCATTCCGATCGTGGCCATCCCGGTGGCGCTGGTGGCGACCTTCGCCGTCCAGCTAATGCTGGGCTATTCGATCAACTCGCTGAGCCTGTTCGCCCTCGTGCTGGCCGTCGGCATCGTCGTCGACGACGCCATCGTGGTGGTCGAAAACGTCGAGCGATACATCCGCGAGGGGCTGACGCCGAAGGAGGCCGCCTACCGCTCCATGAAGGAGGTGTCGGGCGCGCTGATCTCGATCGGCCTGGTGCTGGTCTCGGTGTTCGTGCCGACGATGTTCGTGCCGGGCATCCCGGGCATCTTCTATCGCGAGTTCGCCATCGTCATCACCACGGCCTCGGTCGTGTCGCTGCTGGTGTCGCTGACGCTGTCGCCGGCCATGGCCGCGCTGCTGCTGAAGCCGCACAAGGCGCATGACACGCACCGCAAGCCGGGCGTCTGGGGAACGGTCGTCTACTACGGCGGCTGGGCCGGACGGCGCTTCAACGAGGGCTTCGACTGGCTGTCGGACAAATACGGCCGTCTGACCGCGCGTCTCGTGCGGACGGTCGGCATCGTGCTGATCATCTATGTCGGCCTGCTGGGCCTGACCGGCTGGCGGCTAATGGACACTCCGTCCGGCTTCATCCCGGAGCAGGACCAGGGCTTCCTGATCGGCGTCATCCAGCTGCCCCCGGGCGCCTCGCTGGAGCGGACCGAGGCGGTGATGAGCCGCGCGTCCGACATCATCAAGGGAACCGAGGGCGTCGAGGGTCTGGTGGCCTTCGCCGGTCTGGACGGCTCCAGCTTCTCGTTCGGCTCGAACGCGGCGACCATCTTCGTCCGCCTCGACGCCTTCGACGAGCGCAAGTCGGCCGAACAGGCCGCCGCCGCCCTGGCCGGCGCCATCACCGGCGCCACCATGGGCATCGAGGACGCCAACATCTTCGTCATCGCCCCGCCCGCGGTTCAGGGTCTGGGCAACGGGAACGGCTTCCAGATGATGGTGCAGGACACCTCCGGCGCGGGCTACCGTCCGCTGGAGGGCGCGACCTTCGCCATGATGGGGGCCGCGGCCCAGGCCCCGGATCAGGTGCAGCAGGTCTTCTCGACCTACAACACCGGCTCGCCCCGCATCGCCGCCGACGTCGACCGCGACAAGGCGCTGATGATGGGCGTCCAGCCCGCCGACGTGTTCAACACGCTGGGGGTCTATCTGGGCTCGTCCTACGTCAACGACTTCAACTTCCTGGGCCGCACCTTCCGGGTGACGGCGCAGGCGGAGCCGTCGGCGCGCGACGACGTGGCCGACATCGCCAACCTGAAGACCCGCTCGGCCTCGGGCGCCATGGTGCCGATCGGCACGGTGGCCACCCTGCGGGAGGACTCCGGTCCGTCGCGGATCGTGCGCTACAACCTGTTCCCGGCTTCCGAGCTTCAGGGTCAGGCGGCGCCGGGCGTGTCGTCCGGTCAGGCCATTGAGCGGATGGAGGCGCTGGCCGAGGCCACCCTGCCCCCGGGCTTCTCGTACGAGTGGACCGGACTGGCGCTGCAGGAGAAGCAGTCGTCGGGCGGCGCGACCCTGGTCTTCATCATGGCCGTGGTCTTCGTCTTCCTGGTGCTGGCCGCGCAGTACGAGGCCTTCACGCTTCCCATGGCGGTCGTGCTGATCGTGCCAATGTGCATCCTCGCGGCCATGATCGGGATCAACATCCGGGGGCTGGACAACAACATCCTCGTCCAGGTCGGACTGGTGGTGCTGATCGCGCTGGCGGCCAAGAACGCCATCCTGATCGTGGAGTTCGCCAAACAGGCCGAGGACGAAGGGCTGAACCGCTGGGACGCCGCCGTGCGCGCCGCGCGGACCCGCCTGCGTCCGATCCTGATGACCTCCTTCGCCTTCATCTTCGGCGTCGTGCCGCTGATGCTGGCGACCGGCCCCGGCGCCGAAATGCGCCAGTCGCTGGGCACGGCGGTCTTCTCCGGCATGCTGGGCGTGACCTTCTTCGGCCTGATCTTCACGCCGGTCTTCTACGTCGTGATGCGCTGGGTGGCGTCGAATCTGCCCGGTGCGCCGCAGAAGGAGGCCGAAATCCCGACCACCGGCGGCATGCCGCCGCATGACCAACTCGAGCCCGCCACGCCCCGGCTGGGAGACGCCTGATGACGACCCGATCCCCTCTCCGGTTCCTGACCGCATCCGCCGGCGCCAGTCTTTTGCTGGCCTCGTGCGCGGTCGGGCCGAAGGCGCCTGACGCGACCCTACCCCCCTCCGCGTCGGGCGCCTTCATCGGGGCCGCCACCCCCGCCGTGACGGCCGAGGCCGCGCGCGACGACTGGTGGCGGCTCTACGACGATCCGTCGCTGGACGCCCTGGTCCGGCTGGCCCTGATCGAGAACAACGAGCTGGAGGCCGCGGCGGCCAATCTGCGCCGCGTCCGCGCCGCGCTGGGCGAGGCCCGCACCGGCCGCCTGCCCTCGACCACGACCAGCGCGACCGGCCAGTACGGCCGCGCCTCGGCCGCCACGGTTCCCGGCGGCAACGGCGGCCAGCCGCTGGACGAGGGCGAGACCTATGATGTCGGACTGGACGTCGCCTATGAGGTCGATCTGTTCGGCCGGGTGGGTTCGACGATCCGGGCGGCCCGCGCCGACGCCGATGCGGCCGCCGCCGCCCTCGATGTGGTGCGCGTCAGCGTCGCCGCCGAGACGGCCCGCGCATACGCCGACGCCTGCTCCGCCAACGCCCAGATCGAGGTCGCCGAACGGTCCATCGCCCTGCAGGGCGACACCGCCGACCTGACCCAGCGCCTGCTGGACGCCGGTTCGGGCAACGGGCTGGACGTCGCCCGCGCCCGCTCGGCGCTGGAAAGCACGCGGGCCTCCCTGCCGCCCCTGCGCGCCCAGCGGGACGGCGCCCTGTTCCGGCTGGCGACCCTGACCGGCCGCACGCCGGCGGAAGCCAGCGAAGCCGCGCGCGCCTGCGAGCGGCCGCCGCAACTGTCGCAACCGATCCCGATCGGCGAGGGCGCGGCCCTGCTGGCGCGTCGTCCCGACGTGCGCCGGGCGGAGCGCAACCTGGCCGCCGCGGCGGCGCGGGTGAACGTGGCGACCGCGGACCTGTATCCGCGCATCAGCCTCGGCGGATCGCTGGGCTCGACGGCGCTGGACGCCGGCGATCTGGGCGAGGATTCCAATTTCCGCTTCAGCGTCGGCCCGCTGATCAGCTGGTCGTTCCCCAACGTCTTCGCCGCCCGGGCCCGGATCGAACAGGCCAGCGCCGGTTCGGACGCCGCCCTGGCGACCTTTGACCAGACGGTGCTGGTCGCGCTTCAGGAAACCGAGACGGCGCTGGCCAACTACGCCAACGAACTGGACCGGCGCTCGGCCCTGCAGGCGGCGCGAGACCAGGCGGCCAATGCGGCCCGCCTGTCCCGCCTTCGGTTCGACGCCGGAGCCGACAGCTTCCTGACGGTGCTGGACGCGGAGCGGACCCTGGCGGCCGCCGACGCCCAGCTGGCGGCCTCGGACGCCCTGGTCACCACCTACCAGATCGCCCTGTTCAAGGCGCTGGCCGGGGGCTGGAGCGAGGGCTGATTTCGCACCTGCAACAGGGGGATTGACGACGCCGGAAGTGTTCGCCACCGTAAGGGCACTCATCAAGACCGGCTGAGGGATAGGCCCTTTGACGCCGGGGCAACCTTCCGGGACTACCCAGTCCCGGAGATGGTGCCAACTCCTGCGGGGCGTCTTCGGAAGCCGCGAGAGATGAGTGAAGCGACGGCCCCTCCACGTCCGGGGTCCGGCTGACTTCACGGGTCTGTCACCGCACGAATTGGTTCGCCCCACCGGTTTCGCTGAGCGAGAGCGGAGCGGACCGTGGCGTCCCCAAACCTGACCGGCCAGGCCTGGCCCATCGACGAAGCGCCCGGACGCGATGTCCGCGCCGTCATTCCCGAGGATTTCCGGCTGGAGTCCGGCGAGCGGCTGGCCGCCGCCGGAGTGGTCGGCCGCCTGCACGGTCCCGGGCGCGGGCCGCTGGTCGTCGTCGCCGGCGGCATCTCCAGCGACCGGTTCGCGGCGCGCTGGTGGTCGTGGGCGGTGCGGGCCGGCGGACCGATCGACCTGAGCCGCGCGCGGGTGCTTGCCTTCGATCTCCTGCCCGGCCGGGACGATCCGGGCGTCACCCTCACCACCGCCGATCAGGCCCGGCTGCTGGCCCTGCTGCTGGACGGGATCGACGAACCGATCGTCGACGCCTTCGTCGGCGCCTCCTACGGCGGCTGCATCGGCCTGGCCTTCGCGGCCGCCTTTCCGGAGCGGATCGGACAGCTCGTGGCCATCTCGGCCGCGCACCGGAGCCACCCCGCCGCCACCGCCTGGCGCGGGGTGCAGCGTCGCCTGCTGGCCTTCGCCCGCGACTGCGACCGCGAGGCCGAGGGGATCGCGCTGGCGCGTGAACTGGCCATGGCCACCTATCGCACGCCGGAGGAGTTCGGCCTGCGCTTCGGCCCGACGCCACCCCGCCGCGCCGGCGAGCCCTATCCGATCTGCGACTATCTGATCGCCCGCGGCGCCGCCTATGCGGAGGCGACTTCGGCGGCGCGCTGGATCGCCCTGTCGGACTCGCTGGATCGCCACGCCGTGGCGCCGGGCGCGATCCGCTGTCCCCTGACCGTGGTCGGCTTCACCTCGGACCGGCTCGTGCCCGTCGAGGACAGCCGCGAACTGGCCGAACGCGCCCCCGACCTGCGGGCCTTCGTCGAGGCCCCGTCGATCTTCGGCCACGACGCCTTCCTGAAGGAGCGCGAGCGGGTCGGCCGCATCCTGCACGACGCCCTCTCACCGCTTTACGCCACCGCCCAACGCGAGATCGCCGCATGACCGCTCCCCACGACGTCCACCCCTGTACGACCGCCGCGCGTCACGGCGTGAACAACGACCCGACGCACGGCGCGGTGATGCCGCCGATCTATCTGTCGTCGAACTACAGTTTCGACGGGCTCGAGGGGAAGCGGCGCTACGACTACACCCGCTCGGGCAACCCGACCCGGGACGTGCTGGCCGAGACCCTGGCGCAGCTGGAGGGCGGCTGCGGCGCGGTGGTGACAGCGACCGGCATGGCGGCGGTCGATCTGGCGCTGTGCTCGCTGGAGCCCGGCGACCTGCTGATCGCGCCGCATGACCTGTACGGCGGCACCCACCGGCTGCTGTGCGCCCGGGCGAAGCGGGGCCATTTCGACGTCGCCTTCGTCGACCAGAACGATCGCGCCGCGCTGGACGCCGTCCTGGCGCGGGGACCGAGGCTGATCCTGATCGAGACGCCGTCCAATCCGCTGATGCGGGTGGTGGACGTGGCCGACCTCTGCGCTCGCGCCCACGCCGTCGGCTGCAAGGCGGCGGTGGACAACACCTTCCTCTCGCCGGCCCTGCAGAACCCGATCGCGCTCGGAGCCGATCTGGTGATCCATTCGACGACCAAATACATCAACGGCCACTCCGACGTGGTCGGCGGCTGCGTGGTGGCGAAGGACCCAGCCGATCTGGAGCGGCTGACCTGGTGGGCCAACTGCCTGGGCGTGACGGGGGCGCCGTTCGACGCCTGGCTGACCCTGCGCGGGGTGCGCACCCTGTTCGCCCGCATCGAGCGCCAGCAGGCGACGGCGGGGCGGGTCGCGGACTGGCTGGCCGCCCATCCGGCCGTGAAGGCCGTCCACTATCCGGGCCTGAAGAGCCACCCCGGCCACGCCGTCGCGGCGCGCCAGCAGAGGGGCTTCGGCGCCATGCTGAGCTTCGAACTGGCCGACCTCGCCGCAGTGCGGGCGCTGGTCGACGGGCTGCAGGTCTTCACCCTCGCCGAGTCGCTGGGCGGGGTGGAGAGCCTGATCGCCCATCCGGCCCTGATGACCCATGCGGCGATGACGCCGGAGGCGCGGGTCACCGCCGGGATCACCGACGGCCTGCTGCGGCTGTCGATCGGGCTGGAGCATCCCGAGGATCTGCTGGCCGACCTGTCGGCGGCGCTGGCGGCCGCGCCTGTTCCGCTCGCCGCCGAAGCCGCCTGAGGGAGGACGCCGACATGACCGCCCTCTCCCTCCCTCTTCCCCTCCCGGCCGTCGACGGCGTCTCCTCCCCCGTCCTCGACGAACCGGTGGCCCTGCTGCAGCTCGACCTGGCCGACCCGGCCGAGGCCGCCTCCGCCGTCTACCGCGAAACGCGGCGCGGACGGCGGGTGGTCGCCGTCGCCTGCGGCGGGGCCGAGGCTCCCGCCCGCCTCGCCCGCGCCCTCGACGCCATCGGGGTCGCGGCCGCCCTGCCCGCCGTGGGCGAGGGGCTGCTGGGACGCGGCGTGGCGATCGTCGCCGGGCCGGACACGGCGCCGGTTCGTCCCGGGGGCGACACGATCCGCCCGCTGCGCGTCGCCCTCGCCGGCTGCGGCGTGGTCGGCGGCGGGGTGGCCGCGCGGCTGCTGACCGACCCCCGGTTCGAGCTGGTCGGCGTTCTGGTCCGCGACCCGCGACGGCAGCGCGACGTGACCCTCCCCCCGGACCGGCTGCTGACCGATCCGGCCGCCCTGCTGGCGCGCGAGCCGGACGTGGTGGTCGAGGCGATCTCCGACGCCTCGACCGGCCTGGCCCTGATCCGGGCGGCCCTGTCGCGCGGCGTCGACGTGGTCAGCGCCAACAAACAGGCGGTCGGCGCCGACCTCGCGGCCCTGACCGCCCTGGCCGCCGCCTCGGGCGCGCGGCTGCTCTATTCCGCCAGCGTGGGCGGCGGGGCGCCGCTGATCGAGACGGTGCGGCGGGCGCGGGCGCACGGGCCGGTGGTGTCGATCGAAGCGGTGCTGAACGGCACCTGCAACTTCATCCTCAACCGCCTCGCCGAGGGACAGGCGTTCGAGGCGGCGCTGGAGGGCGCCCGCGCCGCCGGCTTCGCGGAGGCGGACCCGTCGGCCGATCTGACCGGCCTGGACGCGGCGGCCAAGCTGGCCATCCTGGCGCACGAGGCGGCCGGCTGGGCCCTGCCGATCGCGGCGGTCGAGCGCCGCACCCTGTCGGCCTCGGCCCGTCTGCCCGCCGGCCGCGTCCGCCAGCTCGCCCGGCTCGACATCGGGCGGGGCGAGGCGGCCGTGGCCTTCGAGGCGGTCGACGGCGATCCGCTGTTCGCCGACCTCGCCGACGAGGGCAACGCCCTGCGCGTCGCCACGGCCGACGGACGGGTGTTCACCGCGACCGGGCGCGGCGCGGGCCGGGCGCCGACCGCCGAGAGCGTCCGGGCGGACCTGATCGATCTGCTGGCCGGCCGCGCGTGAGCCCACAAAAGAAGACGCCGCCGGATTGGGGACCGGCGGCGTCAAGGCGGCTTCAATCAGGAGAGATCAGAAGCGGTAGCGGGCGCCGACGAAATACTGCCGGCCGGTGTGGTGGTAGACCGAGGTGCTCTCGCGATCCGCGCCGTCACCCACGAACTGGTGATTGAACTCGTCGGTCAGGTTGATCGCCTCGAAGGTCAGCTGGACCTGGTCGGTCAGCTGGTACGAGGCGGAGGCGTCGAGGTTGAAGGTGTCCATCTTGCCCTCGACCGCGTTGCCGTTCCGGCCGGGGACGTTCTGGATGTAGCCGTCCCGCGCCGAGCCGGAGATCCGGGCCGAGAACTTGTCGTCCTCGTAGTACAGCGTGGCGTTCCACGACTGCGGCGACAGGTTGATCAGATCGGCCGTGACGAACGACGAGCAGGTCGCGTTGTCGCAGTAGTCGATCTCGGATTCGACGTGGGTGTAGTTCAGCTGGACGCCGGTGTTCGAGAGCAGCCCCGGCAGGAAGCGGAAGGGTTGCTGATAACTGATCTCGAAGCCCTTCAGCGGGCCGCCCTCGGTGTTCACCGCCGAGGTCAGCTGGAAGATGGTCGAGGCCGAACACGCCCCGGTGCAGAAGCCCGGCGCGAAGGCGGAGGGGTTCAGCGTCGTCAGGTCCGAATAGGGCAGGTCCTGGCGGAACACCTGGATGTAGGTGTCGATGTCCTTGTAGAAGTAGGCGAAGGACAGAAGGCTGTCCTCGGCGAAATACCACTCCACGCTGAGGTCGTAGGTCTTCGCCCGGAACGGCTCCAGCTTCACATTGCCGATGGTGGCGGTGAAGTTGGGACCCGTCGCGTTGAGCGAGGTCGTCGGCACCAGATAGTTGGCCCCCGAAAGAGAGTTGTTGATCTGGGGCCGGGCCATGACCTTGGCCGCGCCGAAGCGGATGAGCAGGTCGTCGACCGGCTCCAGCACCAGGTTCAGCGACGGCAGGGTGTCCTGATACGAGTTCTCGCCGGAGACCAGGGCGCCGCCGCCGCTACGTCCGCGAAGAGGACCTGGCCGTCTACGACCACGCCGGGCGACAACGCCATGACCTCGCTGGCCGAGGTCAGGGCGCTGGTCGAAGGCGGGAGCGCCGCAGCGGTGCGTTAGGCCTGCGGCGGTCGCCGGACCGGGCCGCTTCGGCGGAGGATCGTCCCGACGGCGAACGTGTTACAGTGGGGTGAAATGTCCCGTGTTTCGTTCGAGATAGCGGTGGGATGATGTCGCGATCAAGAAGCGTCGCCGGCGTTCGACTCTGCCTTCATTGCCTCGATACGGCGGCGCAGGGGGACTATTGCCATGAGTGCGGCCCGGCCTTCCGGAGCCTCAGTTCATGGGGCTATTTCCGGATGCCGGACGCCTCCGGAGTCGTCCCCCCGGAAGAACGTGACGCCTATGGGGACTTCGGGGGCGGGGTGAATTTCCGTCGACCGAACAGCCGCGCCGCTCCGCCCGGCGCGAAAACCTGAGCCCCCACTCACGCGGCGACTCGGGTCCGGAAGCGGCGCCCGGCCCGAACGTCGTCGGCACGGCCGCCGGGGCGTGAAAACGGCGGCCCGGTCGGGAGACCGGACCGCCGCCCGGGTTCAGCCGGTCAGGCCCACGGATCGAGGTAGTCGCGGACCTGTTCGAAGCCGTCCTGCGTCGGGTCGATCCCGCCCTGGATTCCGGGCTGGATGTCCGACGCCGCCAACAGCTGCTCCAGCGCCAGCAGCTGTTCGTCGCCCGATCCCGGCAGGACCTGCATGTCGTCCCAATCCTTGGCCGCAATGCCATCGAAGGCGTCGGGCGGGAGCAGGAAGTCGTCCTCGGTTCCGGGCAGGACCTGCATGTCCAGTCCCTTGGCCGCGGCGCCTTCGTAGGCCCGGGGCATGAGGACGACGTCGTCGGCCTGGGGAAGCACCTGGGCCTCGTCCCATTCCCCGGCCAGGGTTCCGTCGAAGGCCAGGAGGAAGTCGTCGTCGGCTCGCGGGAGAACCTGCATGTCCTCCCATCCCTTGACCGGGGCGAGGTCGTCCGCCGCCGGGAGGACCAGCGGAGCGAAGTCGTCCCCGGCCCCGGGCAGGACCTGGACGTCGTCCCCGCCCTTGCCCGCGCCGACGTCTTCCGCCGGGATCACCAGCGGACCGAAGTCGTCTCCGCCCTCGACCCCGGCCAGCGGGGCGGCCGGGACCAGCACGGTGGTGGTGTTGCCGGTGAGGAAGCGCAGGACCTCGACGCTTTCCACATAGGTGGAGCCGTCGCGGCCGGCGACGCTGTCGACGATGCGCCAGCCGGCGCCCTCGGCCGTGACCGTGTACTGGGCCTTGGTCCCGCGCAGCTGGACCTCGTCGGTCCCCAGGCCGCCGTACAGGCTGTCGTTTCCGCCGCCGCCACGCAGCATGTCGTTCAGATCGCCGCCGGTGATGACGTTGTCCAGGGCGTTGCCCGTTCCGACGAATTTGCCGGGCCCGGTGTAGAGCAGGTTCTCGATGTTGGCGGCCAGGGTGTAGGAGCCGACCCGGGCCTCGACCGTGTCGATGCCCTCGCCGGCGTATTCGATGCAGCTGTCGAAGGCGTCGAGGATGTACCAGTCGTTGCCCGTGCCGCCGAACATCTGGTTGTTCATGCCGCCCGAGCCGCCCATCAGGATGTCGTCGCCGCCGAAGCCGGCCAGGACGTCCGAACCCCCGGCCCCCATCAGCACATTGTTCGCGCCGTTGCCGTAGATGACGTCGTTGAAGTTCGAACCGGTGGCGTTCTCGATCGAGGAGAAGGTGTCGAAGGCGCCGTCGCCGTCGTTGCTGGCCCGCTGCTGGTCGA
>JAESFZ010000265.1_pt1 | contig 38082 bp, 38 predicted proteins | sample 9269561 | NCBI WGS metagenome assembly JAESFZ01 (sample SAMN14515552, study PRJNA621657) | algae metagenome | isolation source: Tildeniella nuda ZEHNDER 1965/U140 and co-occurring heterotrophs from wet... | place: Switzerland: Stansstaad, Zurih | collected 1965-01-01
ATGCCTGTTCGAGCGCCGCCACATCGCCGCCATCGAACGCCCGCCGCCCGTCAATCCGAGCCATAGAAGACCCCGATGCTCGCCAAACCAGATGGCTTTCCACTATGCATGACTTTTCCCGGACAGCCCTGCCTTTGTGGGGAGGGGTTAGGGGTGGGGGTACGAGGCGGCGAAAGTCCTCGTCGAGGGGCAGCGCAAGCGATGCAAAGATGCGCCTTACCCCTGAAGCGCCGCCTCGACGATCCGCACCAGGCCGCGCAAGGCCTTGCGCTGCTGCTCGGGCGCGGTGAGGCGCGACTTCATGCCCTCGATGCCGTCGAGCAGGAACTGCGCCAGCATCTCGGCGGACAGGTCGCGCGCCGACAGGTCGACGCCGCTGCGCCGCACCTCCTGTTCGATCGCGTCGCGCATGATGCCGGCAAGGTCGCGCTTCCACGACAGCAGCAGGTCGGCGGCCAGGTTGCTCTTGGCGTCGAGGATGTCGGCGCCGTGCGGCGAGGCGGCGATCTCGGAGAACACCGAGATCATGCACGCGTCGATCGCGGCAAAGATGCGCTCGCCGAGGCTGCCCTCGGCCTCGAGCGCCAGGCGCGCCTTCTCGAACGACTCTTGCACCAGCTTCGCGGCGAGCGCACGGTAGATGTCGGCCTTGTTCTTGAAGAGGAGATAGAGCGCCGGCCGCGACATCTCCGCCGCCTGGGCGATGTCGTCCATGGTGGCGCGCGAGAAGCCGTAGGCGAGGAACACCTTCATCGCCGCTTCGAGGATGCGGGTTCGCTTGCCCTCGTCGGCGGAAGCGCCGGTGGAGGTTGCGATCTCGGCTTGGCGAGGCTGTCTTGACATTTGGACGAATTTTGTCAGATTGTTCTCAGGAGTCAATTCCGCCTGTCATACAGGCCGGCACGAGGATTTGCCAATGCGCCTGATCGTCGATGGAAAACCGATGGAGATCGACGCCGATCCCGACATGCCGCTCTTGTGGGCGCTGCGCGACATCGCTGGCAAGACCGGGCCGAAATTCGGCTGCGGCATCGCCATGTGCGGCGCCTGCACGGTGCATGTCGGCGGCGTCGCCGTGCGCTCCTGCTCGCTGCCGCTCGGCGATGTCGACGGCGAGGTGCTGACCATCGAGGGCCTGGCGCAAGGCGGCAAGCTGCACCCGGTGCAGCAGGCCTGGCTGGAAGAGCAGGTGGCGCAGTGCGGCTACTGCCAGGCCGGCCAGATCATGAGCGCGGTCGCCCTGCTCGACCAGGTCGCCGAGCCGAGCGATGCCGACATCGACGAGGCGATGGCCGGCAATCTGTGCCGCTGCGGCACCTATCCGAGGATCCGCGCCGCCATCAAGAAGGCGGCCGCCCTGAAGACAGCGGGGATCTGAGGATGAGCCGTCTCGGAAAGATCACCCGCCGCGCCCTCCTGTTCGGCGCCGCCGCCGTCGCCGGCGGCGCCGCCTTCGGCTACTGGTACGTCGCGACGCCCTATTCCAACCCGCTGGAAGGCGACCTCGCCGACGGCGAGGCGACCTTCAATCCCTACGTCAAGATCGCCGCCGACAACACCATCACCGTGATCGCACCCCGCGCCGAAATGGGCCAGGGCATCTCGACGACGCTTGCCGCGCTGGTGGCGGAGGAGCTCGACGTGCCGCTGGAGGCGCTGACGGTCGAGCACGGGCCGGCCTCCTGGGCCTATTACAATGCCGCCATGCTGGAGGAAGGCGGCGCGTCCGCCTTCTACGACGAGAGCACGACCGCCGAGATCATGCGCTCCGTCATGGGCCGCGTCAGCAAGGTCTTCGGCCTGCAGGGCACGGGCGGGTCGTCCTCCACCCGCGACGGCTTCGTCAAGATGCGGCAGGCCGGCGCCGCCGCCCGGTCGATGCTGGTCGCGGCCGCCGCGGCGCGGCTGAAGGTGCCGGCCGGCGACCTGAAGACGTCCGCCGGCAGCATCGTGCACGAGGCGTCGGGCCGGTCGCTGACCTATGGCGAAGTGGCGCTCGACGCGGCGAAACTGTCGCCGCCGGCCGATCCGCCGCTCAAGGACAGGTCGGCCTGGACGCTGCTCGGCAAGCCGCAGCAGCGCGTCGACATGCTGGCGAAGGTCACCGGCGCCCCGATCTTCGGCATCGACGTGACGCTGCCGGACATGCTGTTCGGCACGGTCAAGCTCAGCCCGCGTTTCTGGGCGGCTCCGACCAAGGTGGATCTCGCGGCGGCCGGGAAAATGCCGGGCGTCGTCAAGATCGTGCCGCTGGCGACGAACTACGGCCACGGCTTCGGCATCATCGCCCAAAACACCTGGGCGGCGTTCAAGGCGGCCGAGGCCATCGAGGCCGAGTGGGACGCGCCCGAATATCCGCCGGACAGCGCAGCGATCGCCAAGGTGCTGAGCGACGGCCTCGCCTCGCCCGACGGTTTCGTCATGCGCGACGACGGCAATGTCGACACCGCCTTCGCCGACGCGCCGCGCGAGAAAGTCGTCGAGGCCGACTATTCCGTGCCCTATCTCGCCCATGCCGCCATGGAGCCGATGAACGCCACGGCGCGCTTCAAGGACGGCGTGCTGGACCTGTGGGCCGGCAACCAGGGGCCGACCATCACCCGCCGGCTGTGCGCCGATGCGCTTGGCATCGAGCCGGACAAGGTCACCGTGCACACGCCGTCGCTCGGCGGCGGTTTCGGCCGGCGCATCGAGGTCGACTTTTCGCTCTGCGCGGCGCTGATGGCCAGGGAGGTAGGCGGCCGCCCGGTCAAGGTCGTGTGGACGCGCGAGCAGGACATGCGCCACGACGCCTACCGGCCGGCCGCGGCGGGACGGCTCCAGGCGCGGCTGGGCGACGACGGACTGCCGGTCGCGCTCGACATGAAGATTTCCGCGCCCTCGATCATGGCCAGCACCGTGCGGCGGCTGTTCCCCTCCATGTCGGCGCCCGGGTCCGACAGGACCATCGTCGACGGCGCCTGCAACCAGCCCTACACGATCCCGAGCTACCGGGTGACCGGCATCGCGGCACCGGTCACGGTGCCGGTCGGCTCATGGCGCTCTGTCGGCTGCTCGTTCAACGGCTTCTTCCACGAGGGTTTTCTCGACGAGATAGCGGTCGCCGGCAAGACCGACCCGGTCGAGCTGCGCAGGCGGCTGATGGCCGACTTCCCCGCCGCCGTGAAGGTGGTGGAGAAGGCCGCCGAGATGTCCGGCTGGGGCACGCCACCGCCCGTCGGCAAGGCGAAAGGCTTCGCTTTCACGCTGTCCTTCGGCAGCTGGGTCGCCGAGGTCGTGCAGGTCGCCGACACGCCGGACGGCATCCGCATCGAAAACGTCTGGATCGCCGCCGATGTCGGCACCGCGCTCGATCCCGGCATCATCGAGGCCCAGCTAGTGTCCGGCGCCATCTACGGCCTGTCCGCGGCGATGGGCCAGGAGATCACCTTTGCCGACGGCATGGTCGAACAGTCGAACTTCCATGACTTCGACGCCATGCGCATGCCGCAGTGCCCGCGCTTCGAGGTCGCCATCCTGGAGAACTTTCACAGGATGGGCGGCGTCGGCGAGATCGGCACGCCGCCGGCCGCGCCGGCGCTCGCCAATGCCGTGTTCGCGCTGACGGGAAAGCGCATCCGGGCCTTGCCGCTGGCCAGGGAAGTGACCTTTGCGTGAGCCATGCAATAATATTGCTGACGGCTGCTGCCATGATGCAACCTTGCGGCAATGCGCTGCGCAGAGGGTGCTCATGGGCGCAAGGTTGAATTCTGCAGGCTCGTCTTGATCGGTTGATAAAAAATTCTCACTTTTGGGTGAGAGCTAGATGTTGTACGTGTCCGGCGCTTTCCCGGTGGCCTCCGACCGGGCGTGTAAGTGCGGCCATGCGTACCCATATGCGGTGCTGCGACTGCGGGGCTGGATCGGCAAACGGAAGCGATGATGTCGAAGTTTAGATTCCACAAGCTGGCGGCGGTCGTCGTGCTGATCGCCTTCGCCGCATGGATGGGAACCGGCAAGTTCTCGTCGGTCGGCAGCGCCGCCGAGGAAGCCGAAGCGAAGCAGGCCGCGGCCGAAGAGCCCGCAGCGCCGCTGCGCACGGTCGCCGTGCTCACGCCGCCGCGCGTCCAGCATGCCCGCGCCATCCGCGTCTCGGGGCGCACGGACGCCGAGAAGCGCGTCATCCTCGCCACCCGCGTCATGGGCGTCATCGAGCAGCTGCCGGTGAAGCAGGGCGAGCGCGTCGAGCGCGGCGAGCTGGTGATGCGGCTCGGAGCCGCGGACAAGGAGGCGCAGATCCGCATGGCCGAGAGCGTGGTGACGCAGCGCCAGGCCGAGGCCGACGCCGCCGAGCGGCTGGTCAAGGGCGGCAACGCGCCCAAGCTGCAGGCCGACCAGGCGCGCGCGGCACTTGCCACAGCCAAGTCGCAGCTCGAAAACGCCAAGGCCGAGCTCGCCAATTACGAGATCTACGCACCCTTCAACGGCCTCATCGACCGCGTGCCCGTGCAACGTGGCAGCGCCATCCTCGCCGGAGCGGAAGTGGCGACGCTGATCAACCTCGACCCGCTGCTCGCCATCGGCGAGGTCAGCGAGCGCGACCTGAAATACATCCGCGTCGGCAGCACGGCGGATATCCGGCTGGTCGACGGGACCACCGTCGACGGCACGCTGCGCTACATCAGCCGCGACGCGACCTCGGCCACGCGCACTTTCCGCATCGAGGTGGCGATCCCCAACGAGGACAAGACACTGCCGGCCGGCATGACCGCCGAGATCGTATTGCGCGGGGAGCCGACGGACGCGGTGGTATTGCCCCGCTCGGTGGTGACGCTCTCCGATGCCGGCGACATCGGCATCCGCGCCGTCGATGGGCTGGACAAGGTCGTGTTCTTCCCGATCGACATCGTCGACGACACGCCGAACGGCCTCATTCTCGCGGGCATCCCGGCCGACGCCCGCGTCATCGTCGCAGGCCAGGACCTCGTCGCCGAAGGCGTGCAGGTCAAGGCGGTGCAGGCCGACGAGGCGACCATCAAGAGACTGGCCGGCGCCGACGCCGACATCAACTAGCGCCGGGACGGCAGGGACGAGAACGTCATGGACATCGTCAAGCTTGCCATACGCAATGCGCGGCTGACCCTTTCGGTGCTGCTGTTCCTGGTGATCGCCGGGGCGCTGGCCTACCAGTCGGTGCCGAAGGAGGCCGAGCCGGACGTCGCCATACCCATCATGTATGTCAGCCTGGTCTACCAGGGCATCTCGCCGGAGGACGCCGAGCGCCTGCTGCTGCGGCCGGTCGAATCGCAGCTGAAGAGCCTCAAGGGGCTCAAGGAGATGAAGTCCAACGCCTACCAGGGCGGCGCCAACGTCATCGTCGAGTTCGATCCGTCGGTCGACCTGGGGGATGCGCTGATCGACACCCGCAACAAGGTGCAGGACGCCAAGCGCGATTTGCCGACCGGCGTCGAGGAGCCGACCGTCAACGAGGTCAACCTCTCCGAATTCCCGGTGGTGTTCGTCACGCTGTCCGGCGACATCCCCGAACGCCTGCTGACCGCGGCCGCAAAGACCCTGCGCGACCGCATCGAGGAGGTGCCGGGCGTGCTGGAGGGCGAGATCCAGGGCTCGCGCGACGAGCTGGTCGAAGCCATCATCGATCCGATGCGGCTGTCCTCCTACGGGCTCCAGCTCGACCAGCTCATCCAGGGTATCGGACAGTCCAACAGCCTGGTCGCAGCCGGCGCGATCGAGGGTTCGGAAGGCAAATATGCCGTCAAGGTGCCGGCGCTGATCGAGACCCCGCAGGACGTCGCCAACCTTCCGGTCGTCGCCGGACAGGACGCGGTGGTGCGCGTGCGCGACGTCGCCACCGTGCGCTCGACCTTCGAGGACGCCGAGACCATCGCCCGCATCGACGGCAAGAGCGCCATCACCATCGCCGTGAAGAAGCGCATCGGCGCCAATGTGGTCGAGACCATCGAGGGGTCGAAGAAGGTCGCCGAGGAGTTCGTCGCCCAGAGCCAGAAGACCTTACCCGACCTCAAGGTGTCCTACACACAGGACAAGTCGGTCTTCGTCAACCAGTTGCTCAACGACCTGCAGAACCACGTCCTCATCGCGGTCATCCTGGTCTTCGTCGTCATCCTCTACGCGCTGTCCGGACGCGCCTCGATGCTGATCGGGCTGGCCATCCCGTCGTCCTTCCTGATGGGCATCCTGCTGCTCGCGCTGATGGGCTACACGATCAACATGATCGTGCTGTTCAGCCTGATCCTGGCGGTCGGCATGCTGGTCGACGACGCCATCATCGTCACCGAATATGCCGAGCGGCGCATGTCGGAAGGCATGCACAGGGCGCAGGCCTTCGAGGAGGCGGCCAAGCGCATGGCGGGCCCGGTGATCGCCGCGACGCTGACGCGCATCGCCGCCTTCTCGCCGCTGCTGTTCTGGCCCGGCGTCGTCGGCGACTTCATGAAATACCTGCCGATCACGCTGATCGTCACGCTGGCCGCGTCGATGGCGTATGCGCTGATCTTCGCGCCGGCGATCGGCGCCATGATCGGCAAGGCGCCGCTGCACGAGGAGCACGAACGCCGCGACGGCGTCTACATGGCGGTGGTCAAGACCGCCGTGCACTGGCCGATCACGGCGCTCGTGCTGACCGTCATTCTGCTCGGCGGCGGCATGTACGCGTATGGGCTATACGGCAAGGGCGTCGAGTTCTTCCCGCAGGTGGAGCCCGACTACGGCCTGCTCTACGTGCATGCGCGCGGCAACCTCTCGCTCGAGGAGATGGACGCGGCGACCCGCGTCGCCGAGCAGCGCATGCTGGGCTGGCCGGGCATCAAGTCGGTTCTGACCAAGGTCGGCAAGACGCGCGGCGGCGAGGACATCCCGGAGGACGTGGTCGGCGTCATCAACTACGAGTTCATCGACTGGCGCGAGCGCAAGTCGGCGCACCAGATTCTGGACGACCTGCGCGTTGCCATGGCCGGCATCCCAGGCGTCGACGTCGAGGTGCGCGTGCCGGATGCGGGCCCGCCGACCGGCAAGGCGATCCAGGTGCAGCTCTCGGCGACCGACCCGACGGGCTTGAACGACTATGCAAGGCAGGTGGCCGCCGCGGTCAGGAACGTGCCCGGCGTCATCGACCTGTCCGACGGCCTGCCGCCGCCCGGCGTCGACTGGGCGCTGCAGATCGACCGCTCCAAGGCGGCGCAGTACGGCGTGTCGCCGGTGGCGGTCGGCACGGTGGTGCAGCTCGTCACCACCGGCCTGAAGCTGACCGACTACCGGCCGCCGGGGGCGGACGACGCCGTCGACATCCGCCTGCGCCTGCCCGAGGATCGCCGCACCCTGTCGGCGCTGGACGATTTGCGCATCGAGACCGCGCAGGGCTCGGTGCCGATCTCCAACTTCGTCACCCGCAAGCCGGAGCTCACCGTCGGCATCCTCAACCGCATCGACGGCAAGCGCACCATCACCATACAGGCCAATGTCGCCAGCGGTTTCCAGGTGGCGGAGGTGCAGGCGGCGGTGAGCAAGGTGGTCGGCGACATGGCCAAGCCCGGCGTCGACTGGAAGCTGGCCGGCTCCAACGAGGACAGCGCCGAGGCCGGCGCCTTCCTCATCAATGCCTTCGGCGCGGCGATGTTCCTGATCTTCATCGTGCTCCTGGCGCAGTTCAACAAGTTCACCAGCGTCGTGCTGGTGCTGACCTGCGTGGTGATGGCGATCGTCGGCGCGCTGCTCGGCATGCTGCTCACCGGCCAGACCTTCGTCATCGTCATGTCCGGCATCGGCTTCATCGCGCTTGCCGGCGTCGTGGTGAACAACAACATCGTGCTGATCGACACCTATGACCGGCTGCGCGAGGAAGGCTGGGAGAAGGAGGAGGCGGTGCTGCAGACCTGCCGCGAACGTGCCCGCCCCGTCGTGCTGACGGCGGCCTCGGCCATCCTCGGCGTGCTGCCGATCGCCTTCGGCCTCGGCCTCGAGATCTTCCACCAGGAGACGACGATCAACGCGCCGTCGACGCAGTGGTGGATCGCGCTGTCGTCGGCGATCGTCTTCGGCCTGTCCTTCGCCACGGTGCTGACGCTGATCGTGACCCCGTCGATGCTGATGGTGTTCACGCGCAGCAAGGACAGCAAGGTCTACGCGTTCTTCCGGCGGCTGTTCGGCCGTGACCGTAAAGCCGCGAAGGCCGCGGAGCAGACACCCGTGCCGGCCGCCACCGCCTTCCCGAAGGCGGCCGAATAGCGGCCGCGGCGAGCAAGCCCGAGCGGGCCGGCCGCGTGCCGGCTCGTCGAATTCCTGGTTGTCGATGTTTCTTGCGCCGACCTGCGGTGGAACCCGCGGGTCGGCAAAGCATTGTCATAGCATTCAGCCGTTTAGCGGAGGGCAGCAATGACCCTGACGACCATCCTGATCATCATCCTCATCCTGATCCTGCTGGGTGCCATCCCGACATGGCCGTATTCCCGTTCCTGGGGCTACGGGCCCTCGGGAATCGTCGGCGTCATCCTGGTGATCCTGCTGATCCTGGTTCTGATGGGACGAGTATGAGGAAAGAGCGAATAGGGAATAGCGAATAGCAAAAAATCCCTGCACTATTCGCTATTCGCTCTTTCCATGATCGAAATCCGCCGTGCGGACGAGATTGCCCATCAGGCACACCACCACCAGCAGGCCCGACAGCACCACGAAGACGATGGAGAAGCCGGTGCGCTCGGCCACGAAGCCGATCGCCGACGGCGCCAGCAGGATGCCGGAATAGCCCATCGTAGTGACGATGCTCATGCCGGTCGACGACGCCATGCCCGGCTGGTTGCCGCCGGCCGAGAAGATGATCGGCACGACGTTGGCGATGCCGATGCCGGCGACCGCAAAGGCGGCGATGACCAGCCAGGGCGGCGTGGCGAGACCGGCGACCAGCATGCCGGCGGCGGCGATCAGGCTGGAAACGCGCAGCGTGACGACCGCGCCGAAGCGGTTGCGCACGCCGTCGCCGAGGAAGCGCATCAGCGCCATGGCGCCGGCGAACAGGCCGAAGGCGAAGCCGGCGGTGTCGAGGTCTGTGCCGCGTTCCTGCAGCAGATAGAGCGCCGCCCAGTCGAGCACCGCGCCCTCCGGAACCATGGAGAACAGCGCCATCAGCCCGACCAGATAGACGGTCGCCGATTTGGGCAGAACGAATTTTCGGTGCTCATGCGCGGCATGCGGCTTGTCGGCGATCACGCTGCCGGCGGCGAGCGCGAGGATGACGCAGGCCACGACCGTCACGCCGACCGCATGCGGCACATGCCCCCAGGTCTTGATGATCAGCCCGCCGGTGGTTCCGCCGAAGAAGCCACCGAGGCTCCAGAACGCATGCGAGGACGACATGATGGCGCGCGACATGTGGCGCTCGACCACCACCGCATTGGCGTTCATGGCGACGTCCATGCCGCCGATCAGCCCGCCGAACAGGAACAGCGCCACCGCCGCCAGCGCCACGTTGGGCGCTAGCGCCACGGCGAGCAGGCTGAACGCCGCCACGATGGCGAAGCCAAGCAGCACCTTGCGCGAGCCGTGGCGCGCCATCAGGTAGCCCGACCACGGCATGGCGGTCACCGCGCCGAGACCGAACAGCAGGATGAGCAGGCCGAGCGTGAACTCGCTGATGCCGAGGCGTTCCAGGAACACCGGTATCTGCGGCGCCCAGCTTCCGGTCAGGAACCCGTTCATCAGGAACATGCCCGCCACCGCCCAGCGGGCGCGCCGGCCGGTCCGGATGGTGTTGGAAGCGTCCATGCCACGCCTTTCCGCCAATTGAAAGTTGCCGGAAATTAAATCGATTCAAGATCAAGTCAAGCAGCCGGCTCCGGACTGCGCGGAAGAAAGCGTTGGGCCACGCATGGGGCAGCGAAAAGGAGTGCCGCCGGCGGCCGCTATCCCGGCGTATCAAGCCTGCCGTCAGATTACCACGAAATCCTGGCTGGTGAGCGCCAGTCCCGTGGTCAGCTTCGCGAATAGCACCGCCGCGCCGGCACCGGTGCCGTCGACGTCGTAGAAGACATTGCCGGTGTCGGTCTCGTAGATGATGCGGTCGGTGGCATCGCCGGCAAGCCCCGTGGCGTTCGCCCGGAACGCGGATGCGGCCAGCGTGCCGGTCGCGGTCAGGGCCGCGAAGATGGCGTTCTCCAACTGCATCGTGTCGTCGACCGGCTTGAAATCGGTGATGCGGTCGACATTGGTAGATGCGTTGAGGGCGGTGGCGAAGACGTAGGTGTCGGCACCATTTCCGCCGGTCAGCGTGTCGTTTCCGGCGTAGCCGTTGATGACGTCGCGGCCCGAACCGCCGGAGATCGTGTTGGCAACGCTCGACCCGTACAGCCGGTCGTTAAACACGGAGCCGTAGAGATTCTCGATGGACGAATAGCTGTCGCCGGTCGCGTCGCCCGTGTTGATCGATGGATTGGTGAGGCTGGCGACCACCGCCGCCGATGCCTCGAGATAGGAGGCGATATCGATATCGTCGCCGCCGTTCAGCAGATCGGCCCCGGCTCCACCCCGTAACGTGTCCCGGCCCGCTCCGCCAAACAGCGAGTCGGCACCCGCGCCACCGCCGAGGACATCGTTGCCGTCGTCACCATGGATCGTGTTGTCTCCGGCTCCGGTGAAAATCGTGTCGACGCCGGCGCCGCCATGGACGACTCCGCGCAAAGTCCCCAGTCGGCCGTCATAGCTGTCGTCGCCGGCGCCGAGATTGACGTTGCCGACGATCTCGCCGTCATTGACGACCGTCTCCCTGCCGGCGCCGCCGTCCACTGCCGTCCGGGCGGAATGAATGCGGCCGGTCGAGGTGTTGGTGAGCAGCGCCGTATCTGTCGCGGCCAAAGTGAGGAAATCGACCGCTGCCCGCGATACTGCCGTTGAATTCGTCTCGATCAGGCCTGAGTTCCGCACCTCCCCGCCCGTCCCCATCAGAGCGATGCCATAGCCCGCCAAGTCGGCGACCGAGATTGTGCCGGAATTGCTGACCAGCATGCCGGCCCCGATCGCGGCAACGATGCCACCGGTAAGCTCCAGCGCACCATACGCGATTGCACTTATGCCGGTACTGGCAGTCGCGATCACGCCGGAATTGCTGATCGATCCTCCTGATCGATCTTGATCTGCCAGCACAACGATCCCGGCGGCGGTGGCGTCGATGCGTCCGCTGTTGGTGATAGTGCTGTTGCTGGATGGGTTCATACCGTCCCATCCGCCGAGGACACCATACCGGCCGCTGATCGAACCCGCATTTGTGAGGATGTTGCCGAAGCCCGACAGGCCTACCGCGGTTGTCTCGGCGGCGATGGAGCCGCCGGCGGCAATGACGAGCCGGTTGGCTCCGGTTGTCTCCGATGCGGCATCGGGATCTCCGAGCCTCACCCCGCGTTCACCTTGCACCCATCCGGCGACCGTCACGCGATGGCTTCCGGCATTGGCGCTTACCGCATATCCGGCACCGGTGTTTATGACGCTGCCGATCGACGTGACGAACAGACCGTCGCCCAGAATGCCGAAGTTGTAGGCGGCGCCAGCGGTCACGATATCTTCTGTCACATAGTAGGTTGTCATCGCAGTCTCTCCCGCCTGATCCGAGTAGAAGAAGAACGTCGATTTTCCTGCTTGCCGAAATCCTGAAGCGGCCAGCAATACCGCTTCGGAGTCGGAACAATACTATGATTACTACCGATGGAAAACCGTGGTGCGAACACAAGGGTACCGCAAAAAAAGACCCGGCCGGAGCCGGGTCAAAGGCAGGCGGCGACATGCCGCCCGACGGGAGGATGCGGCGCGGCCGGAGCCGCGCCTGATTGGCTTACGAGTGGTAGGCGACCTCGCCATGCGAGGTGAGGTCGAGGCCTTGGCGCTCGGCTTCTTCGGCCGGGCGCAGGCCGACGATGGCGTCGACGACCTTGTAGAGGATCGCCGAGATGACGCCGCACCAGACGATGGTGACCACCACCGCCAGGATCTGCGTCCACACCTGGCCGCCCATGCTGACGCCCTCGGCATAGCCGATGCCGCCCAGCGAGGAGGAGGCGAAGATGCCCGTGCCGATGGCGCCGACGATACCGCCGATGCCGTGGATGCCGAACACGTCGAGCGAGTCGTCGTAGCCGAGCTTGATCTTCACCACCGCCACGAAATAGTAGCAGATGGCGCTGGCGATGGCGCCGAGCACGATGGCGCCGACCGGGCCGACAATGCCGGCGGCCGGGGTGACCGCCACCAGGCCGGCGATCATGCCCGACACGGCGCCGAGCATCGAGGCCTTGCCGCGGGCGAGGCTTTCGATCACCACCCACGCCAGGATCGCGCCGGCGGTCGCGGTGAACGTGTTGATCATCGCCAGAGCGGCGCCGGCATTGGCCTCGAGGTTGGAGCCGGCGTTGAAGCCGAACCAGCCGACCCACAGCATGGAGGCGCCGACCATGGTCAGCGTCATCGAATGCGGCGCCATGTTGTCCTTGCCGTAGCCGGCGCGCTTGCCGATGATCAGCGAGCCGACCAGCGCGGCGATGCCGGCATTGATGTGGACGACCGTGCCGCCGGCGAAGTCGAGCGCGCCCCAGTTGAAGATCAGGCCGCTGGCGTCCCACACCATGTGGGCGATCGGGAAATAGACGAACGACACCCACAGGATGGTGAACAGCACGACCGCCGAGAACTTGATGCGCTCGGCGAAGGCGCCGATGATCAGCGCCGGCGTGATGCAGGCGAAGGTCATCTGGAAGACGATGAAGACGTATTCAGGCAAGACGACGCCGTCGGTGAAGGTGGCGGCGGTCGTTTCCAGGTTGACGCCGGACAGGAACAGCTTGCCGAGTCCGCCCCAGTACGGGCTGGTGCCGCCACCGAAGGCGAACGAATAGCCCCACACCACCCACACGATGATCACCACTGCGCAGATGGTGGTGCACTGCATCAGCACCGACAGCATGTTCTTGGCGCGCACCAGGCCGCCGTAGAACAGGCCGAGGCCGGGCAGCAGCATGAACAGCACGAGCAGGCTCGATACCAGCATCCACGCCACGTCGCCCTTGTCGGTGACGGCGGCCGGCGCGGCCGCGGCTGCATCGGCGGCCGCGGGCGCCGCCTCCTGGGCGAAGGCGGCAAGCGTGCCGAGAGCCCCGAGCGCGACCGCGCTCGCCAGGGCCGTGCGCGCCACCGGCGCGATTCTTTTCAAGAGGTCCATTGATGTCTCCATAAAACTGGTGGCGTGCTTCACAGTGCGTCGGTGTCGGTCTCGCCGGTGCGGATACGCACGGCCTGGTCGATCGAGTAGACGAAGACCTTGCCGTCGCCGATCTGGCCGGTCTTGGCGGCCGAGGTGATGGCTTCGACGGCCTTGTCGACCATGTCGGAGCCGACCGCGACCTCGATCTTGATCTTCGGCAGGAAGCTCACCGCGTATTCGGCGCCGCGATAGATTTCCGTATGTCCCTTTTGACGCCCGTAGCCTTTGACTTCGGTGACGGTCAGGCCCTGGATCCCGACGGCGGTGAGCGCCTCGCGCACCTCGTCGAGCTTGAATGGCTTGATGATTGCCATCACGATTTTCATAAGGTTTCACCCTCTGCTTGCGGGACCCCCGCGTTGCGTGCCTCGGCCGGTTGCCCCGCGGACAGCCGTTGAGTGCAAAGGGCAATTCAAGCTCCGTGCCAATTGCGCGAGCACAGGGTTAACACATTGGAAATACTGGAAAACACCACCCGGGCCGGGGCGGGAACGGGATTGCGGCAGCATTGTGTCTGCCTAAAAACTATTCAAATTTTGAATTTTGCCTAGATTTTAGACGGCAATCGCAGGCGGATGAGGCCTTCCTGTGCCACCGAAGCGATCAGCGTGCCGTCCGGAGAGTAGAGCGCGCCGCGCGTGAAGCCGCGCGATCCGCCCGCCGACGGGCTGTCCTGCGTATAGAGCAGCCAGCCGTCCAGCCGCACGTCGCGGTGGAACCACATGGCATGGTCCAAGCTGGCCGCCTGGATGTCGCGGTCGAACACGGCGCGGCCATGCGCGAATGTCGAGGTGTCGAGCAGCGTCATGTCGGAGAGATAGGCGAGCACCACCGCCCGCAGCGCCCGGTTGTCCGGCACCGGACCGGTGGTGCGGATCCACACATGCTGCACCGGGGCCAGCTTCTCGCGGCTGGTGTAGTGCTCGAGGATGACCGGGCGGATGTCGAGCGGCCGCTCGCGCGACCAGTAGCGGCGGATGCCCTCGGGTACCGCCTCGCCGAAGTCGCGCAGGATCTCGGCCGGCGTCATCAGCGTCTCGGGCGCCGGCACGTCGGCGGGCATGGCGATCTGGTGGTCGAGGCCCTCTTCGGCAAGCTGGAACGAGGCTTCGAGCGAGAAGATGGCATGGCCGTGCTGGATTGCCACGACGCGCCGCGTGGTGAAGGAGCCGCCGTCGCGGATGCGGTCGACCTCGTAGACCACCGGCGCGGACGTATCGCCCGGCCGCATGAAATAGCCGTGCAGCGAGTGAACATGCCGTTCCGGCGTGACGGTGCGCTGCGCCGCCACCAGGGCCTGGGCGATGGTCTGGCCGCCGAACACGCGCTGCCAGCTCTCCTTGGGGCTGCGACCACGATAGAGATTGTGTTCGATCTCCTCCAGGTCGAGAATGGAGAGGAGCTCCTGCATGGCGGCCGACATCGGACGGTCTCCGGAACGGAATGATGACAGTCGGGTTGCAACAACAAACGGCGGGCAAGTCAAGCAGGGCGGCGATCGGGAAAGGACCACGGCTATGCGCAAGGACAAGGCGGACGAAGGCCCGGCACTGGACGTGCTGGTGGCGGGCGCGGGTTATGTCGGGCTGGCAGCCGCCGTCTCCATCCGGCAGGCGCGGCCCAATCTCAAGGTGGCGGTGGTCGACGCCGCCCCCGAAGGCGCATGGCAGCGCGACGGCCGGGCCTCCGCCGTCGCGGCCGCGGCCTGCCGCATGCTGGGCCATCTCGGCTGCTGGGGCGAGATCGCGCCGCATGCCCAGCCGATCACCGACATGATCGTCACCGATTCGCGCAGCAGCGATCCGGTGCGGCCGGTGTTCCTCACCTTCGGCGGCGAAGTCGGCCCCGGCGAGCCTTTTGCCCACATGGTCGCCAACAAGGTACTGAACGGCAGCCTGCGCCGCCGCGCCGCCGAACTCGGCATAGACCTGATCGAAGGCGTCGCCGTACAGGCGTTCGAGACCGGCATCGGCCGGACGCTGGTGCATCTCGCCGACGGCGTCACCCTGCGCACGGCCCTGCTGGTCGCCGCCGACGGCGTACGCTCGCGCCTGCGCGACATGGCCGGCATCAAGACCGTGCACTGGGACTACGGCCAGTCCGGCATCGTCTGCACCGTCGCGCATGAGCGCCCGCATGGCGGCCGCGCCGAGGAGCATTTTCTGCCGGCCGGTCCCTTCGCCATCCTGCCGCTGATGGGCAACCGCTCATCCATCGTCTGGACCGAACGCACCGCCGACGCCGAGCGGCTGGTGGCTTCCGACGAGTTGGTCTTCGAGATCGAGCTGGAGCAGCGTTTCGGCCTGAAGCTCGGTGAGATCAAGGTGGAGGACAAGCCGCGCGCCTGGCCGCTCGGCCTCACCCTGGCGCGCGACTTCGTCAAACCGCGTTTCGCGCTCGCCGGCGACGCCGCCCACGGCATCCACCCGATCGCCGGCCAGGGCCTCAACCTCGGCTTCAAGGACGCCGCCGCGCTGGCCGAGACCGTGGTCGAGGCCGACCGCCTCGGCCAGGACATCGGCGGCCTCGACGTGCTGCAGCGCTACGAGCGCTGGCGGCGCTTCGACACGGTGCAGATGGGCGTCACCACCGACGTGCTCAACCGCCTGTTCTCCAACGACTTCGCGCCGCTCAGGGCGCTGCGCGACGTCGGGCTTGGCATGGTCGACCGCATGCCGCGGCTGAAGGACTATTTCATCCGCCAGGCCTCCGGCCTGACCGGCGACACGCCGCGGCTGCTCAAGGGCGAGGCGATCTGAGCGGGGTCCCCGTCAGACGACGAGGAAATCGCCGACGGTGATGGGGAGGCCCGGCGACACCCCGGCGAACTCGACCGCAAGCCCAAGGCCGTTGCCGTCCGCATCGAACAGCAATCGGCCGTTGACCGAATCATGGATGATGCGGTGGTCCGCCGTCGTCGCGGCCGTGCCCTCGAAAAAGGCGGCCGCCGAAAGCGCGCCGAGCGCCAGGCCCGTGAACACCCCGTTGTCGAGATGGACGAGGTCCTCTCCGCTGACGAAATCGGCAAGCACGTCGACATTACCCGACCCGAGCGGCGTGTCGAAGACGAAGACGTCGGCGCCGCCGAGCCCGAACAGCGTGTCGTTGCCGCCGCCGCCGTTGATGACGTTGGCGCCGGCATTGCCGTAGACGCTCTGCCCGAACGCGTTGCCCGTCAGGTTGATCGGCGAAAGCCCAGCAAAATTCGTGGTGCGCAGGCTCTCGATCTCGGCGCCCGCGGTCAGGACGTAGCTCGTCCGGACGGCGACGATATCGAGCACGCCCTCGTTGACCGCCTCGACGATGACGTCGGCGGCGGAATTGACGATGTAGACGTCGTTGCCTTCGTGCCCGACCATGCGGTCGCCGCCGCCACTGCCGTCGATCCAGTTCCTGCCGGCATTGCCGTGGATGACCTGGGAGACGGCGTTGCCCGTCAGGTCGATGGCTGTCAGTCCACCGACATTGGTGGTGGTGAGCTTCTCGATCTGGGCGCCGGCCGAGAGACGGTAATGTGTTCCCGTCGCGACCCAGTCGTTGGATCCGTTTCCCGGCCCTTCGACGACCACGTCCGACGCCTCGTAGACGTAATAAAGATCGTTGCCGGCGCCGCCTTCCATCCGATCGACGCCTCGGCCGCCATGCAGCACGTCGTTTCCGGCTCCGCCATGCAGCGTGTCGTTGCCGCCGAGCCCGCTTACCGTCGCCCCCTCGACACGCGCCGTGAGCACGTCGTCGCCGGCGGTTCCGGCGATCGGGCTGTCGCGCGCATCCCAGATGGTGGTGAAGACGTCGGTATCCCCGCCGCCCTCGTCCCTGACGAAGGAGATGAGCAGGCGGCCGTCGCCGAGCACCGTGATCTGCGGCGACAACAAGGTGCCGGCCACGTTTGCCACGATGAATTCGCTGCCTTTGGCAGAGGCGTCGTCGTCGAACCGCTGCCCGCGGATCGCCCCGGTTTCGGTCTCGTGCCAGACGACCACGAAGCCGCCGTCCGGCATTGCGACGATGGCAGGCTCCGTCACGCCCCCGGCCGTGGTGGCGAAGGCCGGACTGTCCGTCTCTGCGACCGGGCTCCCACCGGCATCGTAGACCTTGATCAGGATTCCAGGCCCGCCCTCCTCCACGTTCTCCCTCTGGAAGGCGACGGCGAAGCCGCCGCCGGCCAGCGCCGCCACCTTCGCCGGGCCGAATTCGTCCGCGTTGTCGGAATCGATCAGGACGTCGGTGACGAGGGCTCCCGCGGCCGTGCGTATCTGCGCGCGGACCTGGGTCGCCCCGCCGGCGGCCTCGACCTCGTAGACCACCACGAAATTGCCGTTCTCCAGCGTGGTCGTCTCCGGATCGCGGCCGACGCCGGCCGTGCCCTCGATGGTGAAGGCAGGTCCGATGACGCCGGCCGAGACGATGTGGCCGACGATGTGCTCGTCGACGCCGTCCGACTGCTGGTAAACGACGGCATAGCCGCCGGAGACGGCGGTGATCGAGGGCTTCGTGTCGTCGACGAACTTCGGGCCGCCGGGAGACTGGCGGAAATCGTCATCCGACACCTTGACGCCGTCGGCATCGAAGATCTCGACGATGATGTTTTCTCCATCCTCGAAAAGTGGATCGCCGAAGCTCTTCATGGCCACCGCGAAACCGCCTCCCGGCAACGCGACGATGTCCGGCTGGCTCTGGTCGTAGTCGAAATAGACCTGGTTGACGACGAACTCGCTGCCGACCTTCGCGCCGGTCGCGTCGAAGACCTGGCCGACGATATCCTTGGGGCCGAGACCGACGCCGAAGGTGTTGGTGTCGTCCTCCCAGACGACGACGAAGCGTCCGCCCCCGATGGCTGCGACCTGCGCATTGCCCTGGCCCGACAGCAAGCCCGCGAATGGATCGTCGATCGTGTCGGTGGTATTCGCCTGAGTAGCGCCGCTCCAAAGCGTCGGTGTATCCGGCATGGCAAGTCCCCCCAAGAACAACAGCCGCCGGCTTCGGCAGCATCCCCCAGGTCCGGAGACTATTTCAACTTAAGGCAGATGGGCAAGCCACGGGCGCAGGTCAGCCCCGCTGGAACAGGCGATTGCCTGACGGCGCCGCTGTTTCTATTGTCCGCCGCCATGAGCCTCGATTCCGTCCGCGCCTTCTTCGCCGAAAAAGCTCCCGACATCGCCGTCATCGTCACCGAGGAAAGCTCGGCGACGGTGCAGCTGGCGGCGGAGGCCCATGGCGTCGAGCCGGCGCAGATCGCCAAGACCATCTGCCTGCGCGTCGGCGACCGGGTCATGCTGGTGGTCGCCGGCGGCATGGCCCGGCTCGACAACCGCAAGTTCAAGGATGTTTTCGGGGGCAAGCCGCGCATGCTGGAGGCCGCCGAGGTGACACAACTCACCAGCCATCCGGTCGGCGGCGTCTGCCCCTTCGGCCTGCCGGCACCGCTGCCGGTCTGTTGCGACGCATCGCTGAGGCGCTTCGACGAGGTGGTGCCCGCCGCCGGCGCCACCAACGCCGCCGTAAAGCTGTCGCCGCGGCGCCTGGCCGAGCTGACCGGCGCCGAATGGGTGGATGTGTGCCAGTAGGCGGCGGGAAACTCGCTCGCGAGAGCGGCGCTCGAAGCGGAACCACAGGGGACAGTTTACTTTTTTCGGCAGAAAGGCCGCGGCGGCTCAAAGGTCGCGCAGGCCGAAAAAAGTAAACTGTCCCCGGCACTTACCCATTCACGAGCCCGGAATCCTGTAGACCGGCCGCACCTCGATCGTGCCGAGTTCCGCAAGCGGTACTTCGCCGGCGATCGCCAGTGCCTCGCCGAGATCCGTGGCCTCGATCATCAGGAAGCCGAGCAACTGCTCCTTGGTCTCGGCGAACGGGCCGTCGGTGACCAAAACCTTGCCCTTTCGGCGGCGCACGGATTTCGAGGTCTTCACCGATTGCAGCGCCTGCGCCACGATCAGATGGCCGCTGGCCTCCAGCGCGCGGTCGTGGGCCAGCGAGGAGGCATCCACCTGGGCCAGCCCCTCCTGCGTCAGGTCGCGGAGCTTCTGCTCTTCGCCATAGACGAGACAGACATATTTCATGGCCGGGCTCCTTGCTGGTCGATTGTCATGGCATCTGCGATGCGGCCTGGTGCACCGTTATCCGTGGTCGCGGCGATGTGAAGCCCCGTAACGACTGCGGCGATCACGCCGAGTGCCAGCAGCAGCCGGCCGCCGCCGTCCAGCGCCGCCGATAGCAGGTTGAGCGCATCCGGCGCCGGATCGTCGGCGCGGCGTCGGTGGCGCGGGTCGGGAAACAGGACCAGAAAGGCGAGCATCTGCACGGCAACCTCCATCGAAAACTGGCATTTCGATCCGAGGACGAGCCGGATTTCGCCGAACCGACATTTTTTCACGCGCAATTTTCAGAATTTTTGAGGTCTTCCCGGACGATTTCCGCTCCTTTTGCGCGTGCGGACACGCCCGCCAAGTCGTTCCGCCAAAGACTGTCATGGCGCTGACCGCCGGCCGCGCTATAGTCGGACGAGGCCGCCGCGGCGGCTCGCCAACCTGAGCAAGGGAGACCATCATGGACCGTCACGCCACCGCCGTCTGGAAAGGCACGCTGAAGGAAGGTTCCGGCACGATCGACGCACAGAGCGGCGCGCTGCAGGGCCTGCCCTATTCCTTCAAGGGCCGCTTCGAGGACGAGAGCGGCAAGTCCGGAACCAATCCGGAGGAGTTGATCGCCGCCGCCCATGCCGGCTGCTTCGCCATGCAGCTGTCGCATTTCCTCGCCGAGAACGGCACTCCGGCCGAAAAGCTCGACGCCAAGGCGGTGGTGACGCTGGTGCCGGGCACCGGCATCACCGGCAGCGCCATCACGCTGGTCGGCATCGTGCCGGGGCTCGACGCAGCGAAGTTCAAGGAACTGGCCGAGAAGGCGAAGGGCGAATGCCCGGTGTCGCGCGCCCTCGGCTCGATCAAGGTGTCGCTCGACGCCAGGCTCGCCTGAGCCTACCGACCGATCCTTGGCAGCAGCGGCCCGCCCAGGCGGCGGGCTGCGTTGTCACGCCGCCCGCTCCAGCGCCGTCTCCTCCGGCTTCCCGGCCCGCCCGCCGGGCCCGGCCTTGCGGAAGATCAGCATCATCACCAGCGCCGCCACGATGGTGAGCAGGGCGGAGATGGCAACGATCAGCTCGAAGCCGCTGACGAAGGCCTCGCGCGCCGCCGCAAGCAGCGTGCCCTCGATGCCGTCCGGCAGCTGCGGGGCGACGGCGACCGCCCCGCCCAGCGTGTCGCGGGCCGCCCGCGCCGCCTCCTCCGGCACCACGTCGGGGACGGCGCCGACCATCATGCCGCGATAGATCGCCATGCCGACGCTGCCGAGCACGGCGATGCCGAGCACGCCGCCGAATTCCGCGCCCGTCTCCGACAGCGCCCCGGCCGCCCCGGCGCGCTCGGGCGGGGCGGCGCCGACGATGAGGTCGGTGGTGAGCGTGAACACCTGGCCGAGGCCGAGCGACATGACGACGGTCGCCGCAACGATGACCGCGAGCCCGTGGCCGCCGCCCACCTGGGTGAGCAGCAGGAAGGACACGGCCGCCAGCATCAGCCCGCCGGCGATGACCTTCGGCGCCGGAATGCGGCCCACCACCCAGGCCGTCGTCATCGAGCTGACGACGAAGCCGAGCGACGACGGCAGCGTCCACAGCCCCGCCTCCAGCGGCGACAGGCCGAGCACCAACTGCAGATACTGGGCGATGAACACGAAGGGGCCAAAGGCGACGAAACAGGCGATGATGTTGACGCCGAGCGCGGCGCTGAAGGTGCGCGACCGGAACAGGCCGAGGTCGAGCAGAGGATCGGCGAGCCGCCGCTGCCGCACGACGAAGACGGCGCCGATCGCCAGTCCGATCAGGATGGCGGCCACCGGCATCCAGGCGACGCCGTCGGAGGCGATGTGCTTCAGCCCGTAGACCATGGCGAGCACGGCGAGCAGCGACAGCGCGGCGCTGGCGATGTCGAGCCGCCCGGCCTGCGGATCGCGGTATTCCGGCAGCAGGATCGGCCCGACGATCAGGAGCAGGACCATCACCGGCACGGCGAGCAGGAACACAGAGCCCCACCAGAAATATTCCAGCAGCACGCCGCCGAGCAGCGGCCCCATGCCCGCCCCGACCGAATAGCTGGTCGCCCACACGCTGATGGCAAACGTCCGCTCGGCCGGGTCGTGGAACATGTTGCGGATGAGCGACAGCGTCGACGGCGCCAGCGTCGCCCCGGCGATGCCGAGCAGGGCGCGCGCCGCGATCAGCATCTCCGCGGAGGTGGAGAAGGCGGCGATCACCGAGGCGATGCCGAACAGCACCGCGCCGGCCAGCAGCACCTTGCGGCGGCCGATGCGGTCGCCCAGCGTGCCCATGGTGATCAGCGAGCCGGCGATCAGGAAGCCGTAAATGTCGACGATCCACAGGAGCTGCACCGCGCTCGGCTTCAGGTCGGCGACGAGATGCGGCACCGCCAGGTTGAGCACGGTGAGGTCCATCGTGTAGAGCAGGCACGGCAGCGCCAGCGCCACAAGCCCGATCCACTCGCGGCGCGTCGCCTTGGCTGGAACTGCGGTGGCCATGATTGTCTCCGATGGTTGGCTGCGGCTGCCGGCGTCGTACGCTGAAGACGTTTTCCGCCGGCGCGTGCCGACAGCGCTCATACGTTTTCTAGAAGCTCAGCTACGGTTTAGGTCAAGTCGACGGCGCGAGCTCTCCTGACAGAGGGGGTCGGGAGCGTGGAGACCGGCGGTTACGCGCCTTGAACAGTGAAGCCCACCTATGGTGTCGCGGCAGGCCGCAACCGCAGCGGCCTAAGGATAGCAGCCTTCTACGCGCCGCCGCGCAGCGCCCGGAACTGTTCGGCCAGCTCGGCCACCTTCTCCTCGAGCGCGCGCACGCGCTCTTCAAGCTCGGGCGAGCCGGCGGACGAAACCCGCAGCGGTTCCGGCGCCGCGCTGGCCTGGACATCGCCCGACAGCAGGTGGGCAAAGCGTTCCTCGCGCTGGCCGGGGGCACGCCCGAGCTCCTTGATCAGCGGCGGCCGCCGGCCGATCATCAGGTCGAGATCGTCGCGCAGGTTTTCGACGGACTGGTAGCGCGCCATGCGCTCGGTCCGCGCCAGGAGTTCGTGCGCGGTCTGCGGGCCGCGCAGCATCAGCAGGCCGATGATCGCCGTCTGCGCCGTGGTCAACGAGAAGCGCTGCGCCATCTGGTGCTCGTAACGCTCGACCCGCGACGCGAAGACCTGCCGCACCAGCCCTTTCTGCTCCAACTGCTTGAGCGCCCGGTGCACCTCGACCTGCTCCAGCGCCATGACCGGATCGCGCGCCGTCTTCTGGTTGGCGGCGGCGTGGGCGGCGTTGAGCGTCAGCGGATAGATGTCCGGCGTCAGCTCCTTCTTCTCGATCAGGCAGCCGAGCACGCGCGCCTCGGCGGGGGTCAGGATCGGCAGGTCACTGGTGGTGTTCATGCCGGCGTTTCTCGCAAAATGCCGGGCGGGCGGCAAGGGGAGAGGATTTCGTCAGAAGTCAGAGTGGTGCGAAGCGCTCCAGCACGCGCTCCGCATGCAGGCGGACCGCGGGATCGGCCGAGGCGGCAAGGTTCATGATCAGCCGGCGATAGTCGGTTACGTGAAACGCCACGTAATCGTCGGCGACGGCGGCTGCGAAGCGATCGCGCTCGTGCCGGTGGGAAACGATCTTCTCAGCGGTTATCGGGCGGCCGTCCGGCCGGGCTTCCGGTTCGGCGTGGAGATAAACAAGAATCGCGCGCTTGCGGCGTTTTCGCGCTTGTGTCGCCAGGCCAAGCGCATGCTTGACCAGCTGCACGGCATCTAACGAAGCGTACAAGCCGCCTGCGCTCATCAAAAGATCGCGCTGAGCCAGGAACCGCTCCATGTCCGTGCCCCAGACCGGCCGGAGATAGGCGGACGAGAACCCTGCGCGCTTGCCGCTTCGAAATGGCTCGTAGCGTTTCGATTCGATTGCCACGATCGCATCGGCGGTCTCGACGACCGCATCCAGCCAAGGATGCAGACCTCCGCGCCATGGGAAACGAAGGCATTGTTCGAGGCGCAGTGTGGCAGGCCCGGCGACCTCCAGGCCGAGCGCCTCCAGCAAGGGTTCGGCCCGGTCGAGGAAGAAGCCGAGCGCATTGGCTGCAAGGGCCGCGGAGGATTCCGGGTGCAGGAATTTGCCGTCGAGCTCCCGGCCTGGCGCCAGGCGATAGAATTCGAGGATGCGGGCGCGATCGAGATGCGGCAGCAGCCCGCCGGCGTCTGCGTTCGGACCGGGCGCCTCTCCGCTCAGACCCGCCGCTCCACCATCATCTTCTTGATCTCGGCGATGGCCTTGGCCGGATTCAGGCCCTTCGGGCAGGTCTGGGTGCAGTTCATGATGGTGTGGCAGCGGTAGAGGCGGAACGGGTCCTCCAAGTTGTCGAGCCGCTCGCCCTTGGCCTCGTCACGCGAATCGATCAGCCAGCGATAGGCCTGCAGCAGCACCGCCGGGCCGAGATAGCGCTCGCCGTTCCACCAGTAGCTCGGGCACGAGGTCTGGCAGCAGAAGCACAGGATGCACTCGTAGAGGCCGTCGAGCTTCTGCCGGTCCTCGTGGCTCTGCCGCCACTCCTTGGCCGGCTCCGGCGACACCGTCTTGAGATAGGGGTCGATCGAGGCGAGCTGCGCGTAAGCCACCGTCAGGTCCGGCACCAGGTCCTTGACCACCGGCATGTGCGGCAGCGGATAGACCTTCACCGCCCCGGAAATGTCGTCCATGCCCTTGGTGCAGGCGAGCGTGTTGCCGCCGTCGATGTTCATGGCGCAGGAGCCGCAGATGCCCTCGCGGCAGGAGCGGCGCAGCGTCAGCGTCGGGTCGACCTTGTTCTTGATCCACAGCAGCGCGTCCAGCACCATCGGGCCGCAATCGTCGAGATCGACGAAATAGGTATCGACGCGCGGGTTCTCGTCGTCGTCCGGCGACCAGCGGTAGATGCAGTACTCGCGCAGATTGGTCGCGCCTTCCGGCTTCGGCCAGGTCTTGCCGGGATTGATCTTCGAGTTCTTGGGGAGGGTGAGTTCAACCATGGATCAGTGCTCTCTCGGCAGAGGAGAATCCGCGAGCGGCCGCAGCAATTGTTCATACCGCGTGGTGGCCACCTTGGCGATGAATCGGTCGTCCGCGGTCAACAGGCATCCCTCCGGCAAACTTGCCGCCAGGACCAGGAACATGCAGTCGTAGACGGAATGTCCCAACTCGCGAGCCATACGGAGCGAGTCCAGCACCAGATCGGACGCAGGAGACAGGTGCTTGAAAAACAAGGGCAATTGGCGCAACGATTCTTCCGCCTGCTCGGAGCCGATTTCGCCGCTGCGTTGCCTGCGCCAGAGCACGTTGGCCGCCTCTGCGATTGCAAAATCAGGTGCCGCAAGATCACGCTCCGGGTGCAAAAACTGTCGGGCAAGATCGTGCCCAGGCTCGTTGATGAACCACTTCACGATGACCGATGTGTCGACCACGATAATCATTCGTCGCGATCTCGATCCTCGCGGACGAGAGCCGTGCTGTCCGTCCGCACACGGTCTTTTGGCGTCATGGCCGCGATACGATCGGCAATGGCGAGACGGTCGACGCGCACTTCCTCGGCGAGCGCCGACCTTATGATTTCCAGAGCTTCCGCCTCGACGCTGCGTTTATGCACGTCGGCCAGACGGGACAGCCTGGAGACAAGCGTTTCATCCTCGATGCGAATGTTGATTGCATTCATGACGATTGCTCCTCGAAATCGCTCTCGTCGCCAGTCCCGGCCACCAGTATCTGGCGACGATCGGCCATCTTGGAAAGGGTCGGCGTCGTAATCGCCGTCTGTCTGCCACCCTTGAAGCCGAGCTTGTCGGACGCGACCCGGTCGAGGGCTGCAAGCATGAGCTCAACCATGGCCGGCACCTTTCAGCGCGTCGTAAGTGGCGAATATGGAAGGGGTCGGCGCCACGGTGCTCATCAGCGCCGTTCCCTTCATGGCAAGCTTGGTCAGCCCGACCTGCAGCTGGTTGTTGGCCCGGCGGGCGCGCATGAGCGGATGCCGCAGCGCCAGCGCGAGCTTCTCCGCCAGCTTCAGATGCGGCCGCCTGATGGTGCTGACGGCCTCCTCGACGGCGCGGCCGCTATCCTCGAGGAAGTCCAGCGGCATGCCGAGCGCCGGATCGGCCTGCAGGTAGCGGATGCCGCGGCGTCCCCACAGGAAGGCATCGGCCAGCGCCGCCTTGCGCGGCAGCTTCTCGAGCAGCCTTGCCGCTGCGAGAGGGGTGACGAGATAGGCAGCCGAGCCGGCCACGGCCGCATGAAGCGTGTGCAGGCGCTGCTCGCCCAGCGTTTCCACCGGAGCCTGCGAGATGAACCGGGGCCTGCCCCGCGTCTCGAGATTGACGACCGCGGCGCCGGTCAGCGCTTTTGCCTCACGGAGGAAGGCCGCCGTTTCCTGCGCCAGCACGAGGTCGTCTTCGAGCACGACGACGTTCTGCCCCAGCTCGACCACACGCCGCCAGCAGGCCGCATGGCTGAGCAGGCAGCCGACCTCAGAGCGGCTCAGCGGCCGATGCCACCGGTAGGCGTGGAGCTCATACTCGCTCTGCGGCAGCAGCGCGCCGTCAACCGCCGCCACCCGCTCGAAGTCGAGTCCGAGCCGATCCGCCTGCAGGCGCTGGAACGCCAGGCGGCCGGGCGAACGGTCGAGGTTGATCACGAGGACCGGACACTGCCCCGCCGCGCGGTCGACCGTTGCTGGATCTTGCTCGCTCATCGCGCCTCAATACACCCGCGCCTTGGGCGCGATCTTGTTATTGATCTTCGAGTTCTTGAGAAGCGTGAGATCGACCATGGACCAACTTTCTACTTCCCAGCGTGCACATAGGCGGAGTTTACGAATCCCGTACAACCGCCATGCACAGTCACCTCAACGGCCTTCCCAACGTTTCGCTTGCGCTCTGCGCCGGCTGGCAGCCGCCGAACCTGACATTTCATGTCAGACCAATTTCGGATCGCTGCACCTCTTACCGAAGTTTGAGCACTTGCCGCATCTTCCCAGACCGGGATGTCATTGACGATTTTCGCCGTCTCGGAAGCGTCGTCGTAGAGGTAGACTGTATTGGCGGTCGTGCAGCCTCCTAGGATGATCAAAAACATCAACGTGGCAAACTTCGGCATCTCAATACACCCGCGCCTTGGGCGCGATTTTCTTGGGATCGATGCCGCCTTCCGACACCGGCAGCAGCGTCTCGGTATGCACCGGCCGGTAGCCGAGCGTCACCGTGCCGTCGGGCGCGAGCCACGACAGCGTGTGCTTGCGCCAGTTGACGTCGTCGCGCGCCGAAAAATCCTCGCGGGCATGGGCGCCGCGGCTCTCCTTGCGCGCTTCGGCGCCGTAGACCGTGACGATGGCGTTCGCCATCAGGTTCTCCAGCTCCAGCGTCTCGACCAGGTCGGAGTTCCAGATCATCGAGCGGTCGGACACCTTTATGTCCTCGAGTTCGTTCCACACCGCCGAGATGCGCCTGCAGCCTTGCTCCAGCGTCTCCTGGGTGCGGAAGACGGCGGCGTCCTCCTGCATCGCGCGCTGCATCTTCTCGCGCAGATAGGCGGTCGGCGCCTTGCCGTCGGCATGCCGCAGACGGTCGAAGCGATGCATGATCCTGTCGACCGCCGCCTCGTTGACCGACGGGATCGGCGCGTTGCGGTCGATCACCTGGCCGGCGCGGATCGCCGCGGCGCGGCCGAACACCACCAGGTCGATCAGCGAGTTGGAGCCGAGCCGGTTGGCGCCGTGCACGGAGGCGCAGCCCGCCTCGCCCACCGCCATCAGGCCGGGCGACACGCGGTCCGGATCGTCGGCGGTCGGGTTGAGCACCTCGCCCCAGTAGTTGGTGGGTATGCCGCCCATGTTGTAGTGCACCGTCGGCAGCACCGGGATCGGCTCGCGGGTGACGTCGACGCCGGCGAATATCTTCGCGCTCTCCGAGATGCCCGGAAGCCGCTCGTGCAGAACGGCGGGGTCGAGATGGTCGAGATGCAGGAAGATGTGGTCCTTGTTCTTGCCTACGCCCCTGCCCTCGCGGATCTCCAGCGTCATGCAGCGCGAGACCACGTCGCGGGATGCCAGGTCCTTAGCCGACGGCGCGTAGCGCTCCATGAAGCGCTCACCCTCGGAGTTGACGAGATAGCCGCCCTCGCCGCGCGCGCCCTCGGTGATCAGGCAGCCGGCGCCGTAGATGCCGGTCGGGTGGAACTGCACGAACTCCATGTCCTGGAGAGGGAGCCCCGCCCGCGCCACCATGCCGCCGCCGTCGCCGGTGCAGGTATGCGCCGAGGTCGCCGAGAAATAGGCGCGGCCGTAGCCGCCGGTCGCCAGCACCGTCATCTTGGCCGAGAAGCGGTGGATGGTGCCGTCGTCAAGGTTCCAGGCGACGACGCCGGTGCAGGTGCCGTCCGGCTCCATGATCAGGTCGAGCGCGAAATACTCGATGAAGAACTGCGCGTTGTTCTTCAGCGACTGGCCGTAGAGCGTGTGCAGGATGGCATGGCCGGTGCGGTCGGCCGCCGCGCAGGTGCGCTGCACCGGCGGGCCGTCGCCGAACTGGGTCATATGGCCGCCGAACGGCCGCTGGTAGATTTTCCCCTCCTCGGTGCGCGAGAACGGGACGCCGTAGTGCTCGAGCTCGTAGACGGCGGCCGGCGCCTGCTGGACCATGTATTCCATGGCGTCGACGTCGCCAAGCCAGTCCGACCCCTTGACAGTGTCGTACATATGCCACTGCCAGTTGTCCGGCCCCATATTGGCCAGCGAGGCGGCGATGCCGCCCTGCGCCGCCACCGTGTGCGAGCGCGTCGGGAACACCTTTGTGATGCAGGCGGTGCGCAGGCCCTGCTCGGCCATGCCCAGCGTGGCGCGCAGGCCGGCGCCGCCGGCACCGACGACGACGACGTCGAACTTGTGGTCGACGAAGGTGTAGCCCTTGCCGGCGGCGGAAGATGAATTGGCCACGGATCAGCCCCCGAATGCCAGTTTGAGCAGCGCGAACAGCGACGCGATGCCGACCGCGAAGGAGAAAAAGGTGTTGAGGATCAGCAGCGCCAGCTTGCTGCCTTCGCCGTGCACATAATCCTCGATGATGATCTGCATGCCGAGCCGCATGTGGTCGAGGCTCGCGACGATGAACGCGGCGGCGGCCAGCGCGACCAGCGGCTGCGACAGCGAGGCCCGCACCTCGGCATAGCCGGCGCCGCGCAGCGACAGCACCCAGCCGACCATGAACAGCGCCAGCGGCACCAGCGCGATCGCCGAAAGCCGTATCCGCCAGAAATGGCCGGTGCCCTCCTTGGCGGAGCCGAGGCCCCGGACCCTGTTCAGCGGCGTTCTCATATCGGCCATGACGATCACCCGATCAGGAAATAGGCGAGCCAGACGAGCACGGTGAGCAGCACCGAGCCCGCCAGCGTCGCCCAGGCGAGCATCGAGGCGGTGTGCTTCTCCAGCCCCGCGCCGGTGTCCCAGATGAAGTGGCGCACGCCACCAAGCAGATGGTGGAACAGCGCCCAGGTGTAACCGAACAGCACCAGCAGCCCGAACCAGGAGCCGACGATGCCGTGCACGATCGCGAACTGCCGCTCCGAGGTGGCGAGCGCGATCAGCCACCAGGCGACCAGCAGCGTGCCGACATAGAGCGCGCCGCCGGTCACCCGGTGCAGGATCGACATCGTCATGGTGATCTGCCAGCGGTAGACGGTGAGATGCGGCGACAGCGGCCGCGCGCGCGGCGCCTGGCGGGTGGCTGGTGCTGGGCTCATGGCTTCCCCGTATTCGTCGCCGATCCAATCGCGGCAACGGCAGGGACCGTCGCAGGCGCGACCGAGGCAGTGCGTACTTAATGCGTTTTTTGCAGTGCGTCAAAGCCAAAAAACCCTTGTCCTGCATTGCTTTAGTCATAGAGAATGAGCAATCGGGGGGTTCAATCGGTTAAGCTGACGCTGCGTCCGCTTATCCGCCCCGCGCGCCGACGTTAACCATGTTCATCGATAGGCGGGCGGCGACGCCGCCGACCTCTTAACAAAGGTTAAGAAAGCGTTAACTCTGCGAATCGAGGAGGACTGTCCTCGAACCAGGGAGAGCATGATGCGTCTCGGATGTAAGCTGGCCGGAGCCGCGATGAGCGCGGCGCTGGCGCTTGCGGTGGTCGCGCCCGCCGCTGCGTGGGAGCGCGAAAGGGTCTACGCCGACAGTTTCGGCAATCTGGTGATCGAGAGCGCCGCCGGCTACAAGCGCATCCTCGTCGGCGAAGGCCACGAGGCCGAGCGGCTGGCCAGCTATGTCGGCGCGGGCCAGCCCGAGGTCGCCTATGCCGACGAGGATGGCGCGTATTCCGACGATGTGAACAACGGCGCCGCACTGGCCGGATGCTACCGCCCGCCGGTGTTGGTGAAGGGCCGCAGCTACATGTACGGCTTCGACCAGGGCGAGATTCCGCTGCAGGGAGGGCCCTGCCGCTGAGGCGGCGCGTCGGCCCTCTTTCGGTCATCTTTGTCCGGCCAAGCTCCGCACGCAGGCGTTTAGGAACGGTTAACCATCGATGAGCCACGCAGCCCAGTCCCGCCGGCTGAAGGACCATATCGCCGGCCTCGAAACCATGACGCGCTTCGTGCTCGCCACCCTGGCGCTGGCGAGCGGCGTCTACACCTATCTCGGCGTGCGCAGCCTGCTCGACGGCTCCGCCACCGTGGTCTTCTTCGCCGCGGTGATCTACTCGGCCTCCGTGTCGGTCGCCATGTACGGCTTCTGGACCTATCTCATCCGCTTCCTGCCGGAGATGCGCGACGGCGGCTCGCGCCTGGCGCTGCTCGCCATCATGGGCGTCGGCTCGGCGATGATCATAGCCATGTCGTCCTGGCTCAATGCCGCAGCGCTTGCCGGCTCGGCGGCGGTCGAGCAGCACCTGGCGCTGACGCTCGAGGACTACACCGCCGACCTCGACCAGGCGCACGGCAACGCACTCGGCACGCTGTCGCTGCTGCCCGACATCCAGCGCGCCGGCGAGCGCTTCGCCCGGTTGGCCGCCGACGAGCAGAATTCCGGCGCGCTCACCGGCACCTCCGGCTCGGGCAGCGTGGTGCAGCTGCTCACCCAGATGTCGGCGCAGATGAAGGAGCTGGAGACGACCATCCAGGCGTCGCGCGAGCCGATCCAGAACGCCTTCGAGCAGGGCCAGAAACATCTCGCCACGATGCGCGGCCTGGTGTCGGCGCCGGGCGCGATCGAGCAGCGCTCCGACAAGTTCGCTGCCGAATCGGTGGCGTTGTCCGGCGTCATCGCCTCGCTCGAGCAGACCTCCATCGCCGCCTCGGTCAGCCGCGCCGCCGCCGACCTGTCGGTCGGCTTCATCGCGCCGGTCGCCGACGGCACGTCGCCGGATCTTGCCGGCCGTCAGGACCAGGTGATGGCGACCATCCGCGGCTCGGTGGCCGCGCAGTCCAAGGCGCTGTCGGACGCGGCCGCCGAGATCCTCAACCAGCCGAAAGTGCCGGAGCGGCGCTACGTGCCGCTGACCTCGGCGGAAGCGGTGCTGCGCTATGCCGGAGACTTCATCCCGAGCTGGGCCGGCGCCATCTCGATCGACCTGCTGCCGGCCGTGCTGGTAGGCATCATGATGGTGGTGCACGGCGTGATGCGCCGCGGCGAGGACGACATGGAGGAAGCCGACCGGATCACCGCCGGCGACATGCTGCGCTCGCTGAGATACAACGACCTATTGCAGGCCCGCGCCCGCCCGATCGAGGTGGAAACGCCAATCCCGGACCCTGCACCGGCCGAGTCTCCTCTGGTGGCGGAGATGCCCGTCGCGGCGGATCAGCCTCGGCCCGACGCCGCCGCAAGGCCGATCGGCGGCGAGAACGTGACACCGCTGTCGTCGCTCTCCGAACGCAAGCGGGTCGACCCATGACGATGCCTTTGGAGCGCGCGGATGACGGCCTGCCGGGCGATACGGCGCGGCGGCCTAACCCGATCGTCCGCTATCTCTCCCGCTTCGACGACGGCGAGGTGTTGCGCTGGGCGTTTCGCGGCCTGCTGATCGGCACCATCAGCGTGCTGGCGCTCGACCTGCACGACCTTGCCGGGCGCAACGGCTGGTCCTTCGCCGAGAGTGCCGAGCCTTCCATGGCGGAACCGGTGCTGCCGCCAGCGGTCGAGGTCGGCATCCCGGCGCCGGCGACCGACCCGCGTCCGTTCGTGACCGCCGATCCGGGCCGTCTCGGCGAACCGATGGCCTTCACGCTGCAGGCCGGCGGCCGGCTGGAGGCGCAAGGCAGCATCGTCGCCGGCACGGCCGACCGCTTCGCCGCCGAGATCGCGGCGCGCGGCGAATATGTGAAGACGGTGTCGCTCAATTCGCCGGGCGGCGCGCTCGAGGACGCCATGGCGATGGCGCGGCTGGTGCGCGAGCGCGGGCTGGATACCGAGGTCGCCGACGGCGCGCTCTGCGCCTCCTCCTGCCCGCTGGTGCTGGCGGGTGGCGAGCACCGCGCGGCGGGAAGCAAGGCGGCGATCGGCGTCCACCAGTTCTACGCGGCGACCGCGTCGGCGGCCGAACCGGCGCAGGTCATGGCCGACGCCCAGATGACCACAGCGCGCATCTCGCGCCACCTCGCGGCAATGGGCGTCGATCCCGCGCTCTGGCTGCACGCGCTCGATACGCCGCCGCGCGCCCTCTATTATTTCTCGCCTGAGGAGATGGCCGGCTACCGGCTGGTCACGGAAGCACGGAAAATCGCAAAGAAGAAGTAGCGGTCGGTCAGCCGGTCTGCAGGCCGCGGGTCGGTTCGATCGTCGCCAGCCGCGCCACGCGCACGCAGTCGCGGCCGGCTTTCTTGGCCGCGTAGAGCGCTTCGTCGGCTCTTGCCATCAGCGACGACAAGCCTTCGGACGGCAGCAGTTCGGCGACGCCGAAGCTGGCGGTGACCCGCGCGGCCGCCGGCAGGCCGTTTATCGGCAAGGCGGAAAAGGCGCTGCGCGCGCCTTCCGCCAGCAGGCGCGCCGCGACCAGATTGGCGCCCGGCAGGACGATGGCGAATTCCTCGCCGCCCAGCCGCGCGGCGATGTGCCCCGCTCGGGTCGCGCTCTGCAGGAAGCTGGCGAAAGCCTGGATGGCGCGGTCGCCGCTGGCGTGGCCGTAGGTGTCGTTGACCACCTTGAAGTGGTCGAGGTCGGCGATCACCAGCGCGACGGGCATGCCCTGACGGCTCGCGTGCTCCAGCGAGAGCGCCGCAAGCCGTTCGAAGCCGCGGCGGTTGAGCAGGCCCGAAAGCGTGTCCATCTCCGATTTGGCGGTGACTTCAGCCAGGATGTCGCGGACCAGGATGATCAAGGCGAGCAAAGCGACGCCTATGCCGAAGATGGCGCCGAGGGTCTGCGAGATCATGGCGTAGTCGGTCTTGAGATAGTCGCCGACGCTCGCGCCGGTGCCGCCGGCAAGCTGCATGAGAAGCGGCTTGGAGAGAAAGTGCAGCGCGCTGGCCGCCAGCGCGACCTCGAGCACCCTGTCCAGCCAGGCGCGCGCGGACGATCGATGGATGATCCAGACGCCGATCGCCTGCATGACGAAATAGGGTGCCTGATAGACGAACATGCGCAGGATCGAGCCGCGCGGCATGCCCTGGATGGCGGCACAGGCCACGACCGACAGCAGGAACACCACGGCCATCAGCCGCCATGGGACGGCGATCCTGTATTTGTGCGCCAGCCCGACATTGAACAGGGCAAAGCTGGCCAGCGCCACCGAGAAGGAGAGAACCGCCACGATGCTGCCGCCGGCAAGCATGAAGATGGCGAACTCGATGCTGAAATAAAGCGCGCCAAGCATGTAGCCGAAGGCAAACCAGCGCGGCGCCGCCGGGTGTGTATCGTAGAGCGCGACGGCAAGGAACGACGCGGCGAACAGGCCCGCCACGACGAAGTTGATCGCAAGAATGAAGCCCGCTCCGCTCATCCTACCTAAGCCAGATGCTGTCCCGCCATTGCCTCCGCATAAAGGCACGATCGGCGTAACAGGACGTAAACGGGCGACGAGGCGTAGCGTCCCCGAAGCCACGGTGGTTGCCGGTCGTTCGCGGCCCCGGCGCGGCGAATGCGACGCCGCTCATCCCGCTCGCCCCATTGGGGATTGAGATGTCTCCGGGGTGGTGAATTCGGGATGCAGGTAGGCGACCCGGACCCTGTCGCGGCCCGCCCGCTTGGCCTGCAGCAACGCGGCGTCGGCGCGCTCGAGCAGCATGTCGAAACTCTCGTCGCCGGCCCGCGCGGTGACGCCGAAGCTGCAGGTGATGCGACCCAGGCCCGGCTTTACTCCGTCCAGCGCTCCGCCGGACAGGGCGGCACGAAGGCCCTCCGCCAGCAGGCGGGCCGCGGCGAGGTCGCAATAGGGCATCAGGATGGCGAACTCCTCGCCGCCCGTGCGCGCGACGGCGGCTCGCCCGGCCCCGGCCTGCTTCAGCAACTCGGCGAAGGCGACGATGACCGCATCGCCGGTGGCGTGGCCATGGGTGTCGTTGACGGCCTTGAAGCGGTCCAGGTCGGCGAGCACCAGTCCGAGCGGCACACCGCCGGACCTTGCCGGCTCGAAGAACGGTTTCGCCTTCTCCGCCAGGCCGCGGCGGTTCAGCAGTCCCGACAGCGCATCGGTCCGCGATTCCGTCCGAAGCTCCTGCATGATGTCGATGGCGACGGCGGTAAGCAGCGTCAGCGCGATCGCCAGCGACGACACGATCACCGACAGGCTGGTGGTCAGCCAATAGGCCGAGGTGGTGAAGGAGACCTGCCCGACCGTGCCGGGATCGAACAGCGCCACCGCGGCGGGGCGGAGGAAGAAGTCGAGCGCCCGCAGCCCCGCCAGCCACAGCAGCAGCCGGTCGATCGGCGCGGGGTTGACCGCCTGGCGCAGTCTCAACACCCCGGCCACGCACATGACCCCCAGGGCGCCGTTGACGGCAAAGACACGAATGACGAAGTCGGGTTCGACGAGGAGGAACCAGGCGAAGACGGCCATCCCGGCAACGGAAGACGCGAGCAGCGAAACATACGGTACCCGCAACCCCTGCCGGGTGACGACGGCGCCGATGAACAGGATCACCGCGACGAAGAACAGGACGTTGGAGACGAGCTTCGACAGCTCGAATCCCAGGCCCATCTGAAAGCCCTGCAAGACGAAGCCGAAGGCGATGAGCCCGTAGCTGACGGAAAACTGCAGCACGTAGCGGCGCTCGCGCCGCACCAGCCACAGCACGAGGAACGCCGTCGACAGGACTGCCGACAGCGCCGGGTTGATCAGAGAGATGAAAAGTCCCTGGTCCAACGCCGCTCCGATGAGGATTCCGCAAGGGAAGACCTTAGAAGAGAGCGGCAAAGAAGAGGTTAAGCCGTCGCTTCGCCTACCCCTAGGGTTGTGGAAAGCGGGTCGGGTTGGGCAGGAGAGACGGCGCCTCCTCGGGCGCCGCCTCCCAGGATCACCGCCAGTCGCGGATGTCGACGAAGCGGCCGGCGATGGCCGCCGCCGCCGCCATCGCCGGCGAAACCAGGTGGGTGCGGCCCTTGAAGCCCTGGCGGCCCTCGAAATTGCGGTTCGAGGTGGAGGCGCAGCGCTCGTGCGGCTTCAGCCGGTCGTCGTTCATGGCAAGGCACATGGAGCAGCCCGGCTCGCGCCAGTCGAAGCCGGCCTCCTTGAAGATCTTGTCGAGGCCTTCTGCTTCCGCCTGTTCCTTCACCAGGCCCGAGCCCGGCACGATCATGGCGTTGACCGTGGGCGCGACCTTCCTGCCGTCGACCACCTTGGCGACGGCGCGCAGATCCTCGATGCGGCCGTTGGTGCAGGAGCCGATGAAGACCCGGTCGAGCGGAATGTCGGTGATCTTCGTGCCCGGCGTCAGGCCCATATAGTCGAGCGCGCGCTTCTTGGAGTTGCGCTTGTTCTCGTCCGCGATCTCGTCCGGGTTCGGCACCACGCCGAGCACCGAGGCGACATCTTCCGGCGAGGAGCCCCAGGTGACGATCGGCGGCAGCTTCGCCGCGTCGAGCACCACCACCTTGTCGAAATGCGCGCCCTCGTCGGTGTGCAGCGTCCTCCAGTAGGCCAGCGCCTGGTCCCAGGCCGCGCCCTTGGGCGCGCGGGGCTTGCCTTCGACGTAGGCGAAGGTCGTCTCGTCCGGCGCGATCAGGCCGGCGCGGGCGCCGCCCTCGATCGACATGTTGCAGATGGTCATTCGCCCTTCCATCGACAGCGCGCGGATTGCCTCGCCGGCATATTCGATGACATAGCCGGTGCCGCCGGCCGTGCCGATCTCGCCGATGATGGCGAGGATGATGTCCTTGGCGGTGACGCCCTCCGGCAGCTGGCCGTCGACGCGCACCAGCATGTTCTTCGCCTTCTTCTGGATCAGCGTCTGGGTGGCGAGCACATGCTCGACCTCCGACGTGCCGATGCCGTGCGCAAGCGCACCGAAGGCGCCATGCGTGGACGTATGGCTGTCGCCGCACACGATGGTCATGCCGGGCAGCGTGAAACCCTGCTCGGGTCCGACGATGTGGACGATGCCCTGGCGGACGTCGTTCTCGGAATAATATTCGACGCCGAAATCGGCGGCGTTTTTCGCCAGCGCCTCGACCTGGATGCGGCTTTCCTCGTTCTTGATGCCGTGCTTGCGGTCGGGCGAGGTCGGCACGTTGTGGTCGACGACGGCGAGCGTCTTCTCGGGATGCCGCACCGTGCGCCCGGTCATGCGCAGGCCCTCGAAAGCCTGCGGGCTGGTGACCTCGTGCACGAGGTGGCGGTCGATGTAGAGCAGGCAGGTGCCGTCGTCCTGGCGGTCGACCACATGGTCGTCGAAGATCTTGTCGTAGAGGGTGCGCGGTGCGCTCATTTGCGTAAATCCGTCGATTTGGGAAAAGCTATGGAGGGCCGGCCGCGGCCGGAGACGTCCCGGTGTCAGCCGAGTCGGGCAAGCAGCGCGCCCGAGATGCGCGCGAAGAACCGTGCCGGCAGGCGCTTCTTGTCCTGCAGCACGAAGCCCGTGTAGCTCGGATCCCCGAACAGCTCTTCCATGCCGCCGCTCATATCAAGCTTTTGGGCCGGCGGCAATTGCAAGGAAAGCCGATCATACTGTTGGCTTCTGGGGAGCGGGCCAGGCTACTCGACGTTCGTAGTCGGAATGCCACAAAAGCTCCGGCGCCACTTTGTGGTTTGGTAGAGTTGCCAGAACGATCTGAAGTCCGCTGATCCTGGCATGCTTCATGGCGGGCAGGCAATCCGTATCGCCTGAGATCAGAATGATCCTATCTACTGTCTTGGCGGCGGCGTGACTAGCTATGTCCAAACCGATCCGCATATCCACGCCCTTCTGCTCGAAGTCAGGAGCGAAGTCCGCGTCGGTTAGACTCGCGGCAGCAATTGGTATTTTCTTTGGCTTGAAGCCGCGAAACTTCAGAACCCCGCGACGCACCGCAAACAGATCGCGAGCAGCCAAATCTTTAAGCCAAGCGTCTGATCCTTTGAACTCATGGTCCGTCCCAGACACCGGAAGCTTGGCTTTTCCAACGTATGGCGCACAATCATAGTAGTGAATGCGAAGAAGCCGCTCGTCCGGTTCGACACACGCGTGAGCCACCTTTTCGATATAATCCGGATTGTAGGTGTACTTTGCCTCTTTGGCCAAGGCACGAAGATGTCCGCCATCAATCAAAACGGATACGCGCATAATAGAGAACCCCCCGAGCGTCGCCGCGCGGAGGGTTCTTCATAGATGCCCGCCTACGGGCGTAGCGGATATAACACGAATAATGTCGGTCATTCCTGCTAAGATGTCAATATGCAGGTAAATTCGAAACCCGTGCACGACGCCCCGACCTCGCAAGTGAGGCCGCCTATTGAATGCTAATCCTTCCGCCGGTCGTGCGGCTGGACGCGGCTGGGGTCGTCGCGCTTGTTCTCGACGGCGCGTCCCGGCTTCTCCCCGTCCTTCTCCGCTGGCTGGAAATCCTCGCCCTGGTTCAGGTCCATGCTGCGCTCGAAGGTGTAGAGCAACACCAGCACCGCGAGGGCGAGCAGCGTCGAGAACAGCGCGACCTGCCAGAGCCCGAGACCGCAGGCGACGCCGATCGCCCCGGCCAGCCACATGCCGGCGCCGGTCGTCAGACCATGCACCTCGCCGCGCGTGAAGATGACCACGCCAGCGGCGAGGAAGGCGACGCCCGCCGTCACCGCCTCGACCACGCGGATCGGGTCGACCTTGACCGCGTCGCCCAGCGTGTCCGTGGTGAACATCGGCGCATGGATGATCTCGATGGTCAGGATGGCGAAGGTCGCCGCAGCCACGCAGACCAGGATATGGGTGCGCAGCCCCGCCGGCCGGTTGCGCCATTCCCGCTCGAAGCCGATCGCCGCGCCGAAGGCGGTGGCAAGCAGCAGCCGCGCCGCGATCACGGTGAACGGCGTGTAGGTCGGATGGCCGAATTCCTCGACGAGCTGTTCCATGCATCCCCCTGGTCAGGTGCGCGATAACGCGGCGGCGGCCAGGGGGTTCCGAAGGACGGGGTCGTCGGGCATCGCGACCGGGCCATGCTTGCACGCCACAGGGAGCAACTGCTCGGCCCGATACCCCTACCCCTAACCCCTCCCCACAAGGGCAGGGCTGTCCGGGGAAAGTTATTGGTGAATCGAAATGCCGCAGGCGCATGCCCCGAGAGACGGGGATTTTCCGTCTACCTTCTGGTTGTCGAGACTCAGAAA
>JAESFZ010000266.1_pt1 | contig 37839 bp, 41 predicted proteins | sample 9269561 | NCBI WGS metagenome assembly JAESFZ01 (sample SAMN14515552, study PRJNA621657) | algae metagenome | isolation source: Tildeniella nuda ZEHNDER 1965/U140 and co-occurring heterotrophs from wet... | place: Switzerland: Stansstaad, Zurih | collected 1965-01-01
GTTTACCGTAATGAGTATGTCCGTATTTGATGATTTGAGTTGATTGGCACTTGGGACAGTTCATTGAGTCGATTGCGATGCTTGAAATTGCTGATTTACAGTTTACCATTACTATGCATTACCACCCTCTTACTTTTGGGGATCAATAGAGTGTAGTCATGTGTTTGGCATGGATCCTTGTTAAAGCAAACCGAGCGAGTTCGATTTGGGTCATACCCAGTTGAAAATCTACAGAAGGGGAGCTTCTTAAATGACGGCTGATTTTCCAATCAATGAATGTCCAATTAATCAGAGTGTGCATGGCTTAAAGAAAGAGTGTCTTTCCTACGGCGAAGTGCTAGCGCAATCAGTCTCAGTGATTGCGCCGACCACTGTTCCAGCGGCAGTGTTGAGTTTTGCCTATGGTGCAGCGGGTATGGGTACCTGGTTGAGCTTTTTACTGGCGATGATCGGGTTATTGTTTGTGGGCATCAACGTGAACCAATTTGCTCGTCGATCGGCATCTCCCGGTTCGCTCTACTCCTACATTGTTAAGGGTTTAGGACCAACAGCGGGCATTCTTTGTGCTTTGGGTCTCGTGCTGGCGTATCTCTTTACGGGTATGTCAACGCTGTGTGGGTTTGCCATTTTTGGTCAGACGCTGCTGGGGCATTTGGGTATTCACACTCACACGTTGACGCTGTTTGTGGTGGGAGTGGGAACTGCTTGGTATGTCGCATCTAAAGATATTCAGCTTTCCGCCAAACTGATGTTGCTGTTGGAAGCCGTGTCGATCGCCCTCATTTTGACGCTAGGGATCATCATTTGGGCACACAAAGGGTTTGCGATCGATGTCTCTCAACTGACCCTCAAAGGTGCAACCCCTGGCGGCATTACGATGGGCATTGTGCTGGCAGTGTTTGGGTTTTCGGGCTTTGAAAGTGCCACTACGTTGGGTGATGAGGCACAGCAACCGCTCAAAACAATTCCCAAAGCGGTGAAGCAAAGCACCATCTGGGCAGGTTTATTCTTCATCGTCATGACTTACATTGAGGTGTTGGGCTTTAGCGGCGCATCGGCTGACTTAGCTCAAACTGAAGCCCCCTTAGACTTCTTGGCACATCAAGCCGGGGTTGATTTTCTGGGATTTTTAATCAGCATTGGTGCATTGTTGAGCTTCTTTGTCTGCACTCTGGGCTGTATCAATCCGGCAGCGCGGGTGTTATTTCTGCTGGCGCGTCATGGTCTCTTTCATCAATCGTTGGGTACTACCCATGCCGCAAACTTGACTCCTGACACTGCGATCGGACTGGTTTCTTTGCTGACGTTTCTGGTTCCTGCTGCTGTGCATTTGTTCGGTGTCTCCACGTTTGCCAGCCAAGGCTACTTTGGAACGATTTGCACTCTTGGCTTTTTGTTGGTTTACGTGCTGGTGTCGATCGCCGCGCCAGTCTATCTCTATCGCCTGAGAAAATTGCGTCCGCTGGATGTGCTGTTCTCGCTGCTAGCAGTGGGTTTCATGCTGCTGCCCATTCTTGGCACGATCGGTATTCCCGGTAGCACGATGTTCCCCGTCCCAGAAGCACCTGTCAGCACTTTTCCTTACTTGTTCTTACTGTACCTGGCGGTTGGCTGTGGCTGGTTTTTCTATCAACGCGTGCGATCGCCCAGAATGGCAAGTCGAATGCAACAGGCTGTCGAAGAAATCCATGTCCGCTACAGCGATGTCAATTAGTCTGATTGTCTTAGTCATGACTTCCCAGTCCCTAAAGAATAGATAGTCAACGACTGATCATCAACAATGCAACGAATTATTCAACCCTATCCATCACATGAATGAAATTCTCACAGCGATATCTACTGGATTGACTGCCTTCACTGCCACCAACCTGGATGATATTGTGATTCTGATGCTGTTTTTCTCGCAGGTCAATCACCTCTTTCGCAAACGGCAGATTGTCATGGGACAGTATTTGGGCTTTGGGGCTTTGGTACTGGCAAGTCTACCGGGGTTCTTTAGCAGTGTGCTGTTTCCACGCCCGTGGATTGGCTTACTAGGGTTGGTACCGATCGCGATCGGGCTAACTCGCTTACTCGACTCTGATACTGACGATGCTGAAGCTGACACATCTGTTGAACCCTCTGCACAAGGTCGATTGAGTGGCGTACTGTCACCCCAAACGTATAGCGTGGCAGCCATTACCTTTGCCAATGGCGGCGACAATATTGGCATTTATGTCCCACTGTTCGCCAGCACCACCTGGTCAGGTTTGCTGGTGGTGCTAACCGTTTTCTTCTCCATGGTCGGTGTGTGGTGCTACACCGCGTACCGTCTAGCGGCTGTACCCGCGATCGCTGCCTCACTGACCCGCTATGGCAATCAACTCGTTCCCTTTGTGCTGATTGGCTTGGGGGCGTTGATTCTCATTGATAGCCACACGCTAGAAGACCGGGGGTTAGCCGTGCTGACGCTGGTACTTAGCGGTATGGTCTTGCTGCATTTGATTAGAACGATTGGACAGGCTCCAGCGATGGCTGGAAATGATGAATTGACCTCTAATTCACGCATTTTGTAAATTTAAACAGGAGAACAACTATGATCCGAAGAATGTTAGTGGCGTTGGTGCTGTTGGTTAACTTGCTGTTGGTTAACGCGATGATTGCTCAACCCGTTTGGGCTGATCCACCAAAATTGACAGCGACTCCCGAATACACAGAAGTGACGGAGGCGATCGACCATCTGTTGCAAGCAAAAGCAACGCCAGATCAATCAGAATTGCGACCCGAAGAGATTGAGCAGCAGTTGGGTGAGCTAAAACTGCAAAAGTATATTCTGGAAAGCGCCACCGACTGGGCACAATGCCGCAATGCCACTGGCAAAACTCTAGCGGTTTACGCTCACAAAGGGAAAAGTGCTGCACCAGCGCTCTATTACCTTGGTGATGGACAAACAACCGACGATGATTGGAATTGTGATGGGATCTATCTACCCACTGGGACGAAAGTAGCCGGATTACCCATTACTCCATTGACTGAACCTCTAGCCTTGAAAGTCACCAGCGGTGCACACTTTGTTGCCAAAGCAAATCCCACAGGCGACCTCGAATTTAACTTAAATCCAGCCAAGATGTTCAAAGCAGGGGAGGGAAATCTCTCTATCCCGGATCTCACACAGTCAGCGATCGAGTCCACTAAGCCCAATGCATCGGTTGAAGATTAGTCTCTCAGCTTAAATGGAAAGCTTGGCTAGGGGCAAGTTTACCGATTCGTGGTGATAATCGCATTGGTAAACCTGCCTCTAGTAAAGGCTTTACTCATAAGTTTTCAATAACCCGCCGCTCGTAACCTCAAACTCCCGCAGATAACCTGTTGGTAGTCAGGTTGATTGGGCTTGTTAGCCATCGTCGCCGTTTCGCCTTATTTCGCGTTCAACGATCTCCTTGATAAACTCACGAACTTCCTTCTCCAGACTGGTAGCCCGTTGTTTCAATTGTTCATAAATCTCAATCTCATCTCCCTCCCACATAAGGTCTATTCGTCTGACCTGGCGCATGGCAATATACGTGTAGTTTTCGGGGTATGCCCAGTAGCATGACAAGCAAATGGACTTTTCCTTGAGATGATTCCAATTCTCACAATGCTCACATGACCAGGACTTAGCTCGATTTGCAGAGCCACAGAGCAGCATAAAGCTTTCTGGCTCTAGCTCCGGCTCTCCATCGACTTCAAAGGGAACACAATGATCGATCTGTAATTCACGATCGCTCATTTCCTCTAGATAGATGAAGCACTTACACCCATACCTCCTGATCAACTCATCTTTGATCTGCTTGGACAAACCTGTCCTGCCAGAGAACCTAAAAAACCTCGCCTTGCTAACATCTCCAAATCTGTAAGCTGCTATTCTTCTTCCGTCACTGCCTGTAACGCGGAAAGTATCCAGAGGAATTCCATGTTCTCGAACATCTCTAGCGGCTCTTGGCGGATGATTGTAGCCATATCTTTCCTTCAGATCTTCCGTTGTAATAAAACCATGCTGCAGAATGTGATCAATCACAGCTTTTGGTCTTTTAGCGGTTACTGATTGACAAAGTTGGATGAAATCATCGGGCAAGTGCTGAGAACTGTCCATGCTTTTCTAGAAGCGTAAGCTGTTTCGGTACTCTGCTAACATAACTCTCTAGCTCCGAAAAGCATTCATGTTGTAAATTTGGTGACAAGTACAGAGATTCTATTGTGATCTCCTCTCTGCCGAGCAATGTTGCTTGTGACGATCGACCGACTTCAATCTCAATTTTCTTTAGTCCTAGCTCTTCAGGTAAAGGCGTTCCAAAAGATTTGCTACCGCGTTTGCCGTCGTAACTGATTGCAAAACCGATTCCACGTTTATTTAAGTCTTCTAGAGCCAAAACAAAATCATCAAAATGAATGCCAGAGAAGTATCTTGAATCTCTATTCCCACATACACCCTGATAGGGAGGATCCATGTAGATGAAATCACTACTTTCTGCCATAGCTAAGACTTCTCTATAGTCAAGGTCTGTAAATTTGCATTTACCTTTCAATAAAATAGAGACTCCCTCAATATTTTTCCTCATCTTGTCAGGATGAGTTCCTTTCCGCCTGTTGTCAGGACTTTGGTTAAATAAACCTTCTGAGTTATACCGAACCGATCCTTTAACACATCGAGCCAACAAATATAAAAAAAGCTTGGGGTCGTTTGTTTTGTTAAAATTTTCTCTGACCTCAAAATAATGTCTTGCAGCGTCCTGATGTTGAGCATTCCATACATCTGTATATGCATGTATTATTTCATTGGGTCTTTCTACAATTAGCTCAAATAATTCAACAAGAGGCTTATTCAAATCGTTAAGCCAAAACCTTTGCGAGATGTTTCTAGAGGCAACCGCTACACTCACCGCTGCTGTGCCTGCAAAAGGCTCGATAAACCGTTCTACTCTAGTAGGTAAGAACCTTAGAATGTCTGACACGAGATTCCTTTTACTACCCTGATACTGAACTGGGTGCGGTAAACTAGCCATTTCTAAAGAAATAAGAACAAATGATCTTGGTTAGTCTACCACAGAGAAAAGAAGCCTTACTTAGCTAAAGAATATTATTCATGAACCATAACTGACAGCTGAGATGGCTAACAATCTATTCAAACGTTTTATCTGGTTCGACTGAAAATGAGGGGTAGTTATGCATTTATTTTTCAAACCAATGAACACGGATACCGAGAAATCAGAGCTTGCCAAGCAGCGTAATCCCAACCGGGTTCGTGATCACCTGGCGAATGAACGAACGTATTTAGCCTGGATGCGGAGCGCGATCGCGCTGATGGGCTTTGGTGTGCTGATTGTCCGCCTCCGTATTCTGCGTCCGCCTTTAGCACCGCAAGCACCTGGAGCCGGATGGCGCTTAGGTTTGGTGTTCGCCGTTGTCGGGCTATTGGCAGTCTTACTATCGGTGCAGCATTATTTTGCCGTACGCGATCATATTGAAGAGGATACCTACGAACCGCCCGATCGCTGGGTCATTCTGTCAAGCGTCGCTGTAGTATCGCTGGGAATCGGCGTAATTTATTACGTGTTCACGATTCCGCTAGAGTCCTTGAATTCAGTCTTGATTGAGTAGGCTGCTTACAGAATCCTGTCTTTGATCAGTCTAAGCATTAATAATTACTGGCGTTGCTGCATAGCCGTATGAAGCAATAAATTCGCCCTCACCCAAACGGCAAGGGAACAAGAATTCAAGCTCCCTTCTCCTTGGGGTAAGGGCTTGGAAAAGGGCACTATACCATTTCACTAAACGTGGCTACACAGGCAAGCTTCGGCTGGCGGTCAGCGGTCAGCGGTCAGCCGCAAAAACGAATCTGTAGGGCGATTTTATAGAATTGGTATTATTCCGCCATTCAGCAGCGCTGTGATTGCTAAGAAAAGCAACTGCAAGTACAGAAACCAGATGGATTGGAGTCCCCTTTCATTCGGTCAGTGCGGCTTCTTTTGCCAGGAGAGCCTGTTTGCGATCGCGCCCCCACCGATAGCCCCTGAGACTACCATCGCTGCCGACAACTCGATGACAGGGGATTGCAACGGCGATGTGATTGCTGGCGCAAGCATTCGCCACTGCCCGTACTGCTTTGGGTTTGCCGATGCTCCTAGCGACTTCTGTATAGCTGACGGTTGTACCCGGCGCGATCGTCTGAAGCGTCTGCCACACCTGCTGCTGAAAAGCCGTGCCCTGAATATCCAAGGGCAGATCAACTGCTTGCTGAGGAGCCTCAATGAGACTGAGAACCTGCTCAACCCAGGTCTCAAAGGCGCGATCGCCCGCACAGAAGTGAGCGTTTGGAAAATCAGCCCGAAGTTGGGTCGTGAGCACCTCAGCATTGTCGTCAAAGGCGATCGCGCAGATCCCCTTAGCGGTGGCTGCGACCAGCACCCAACCTAACCAGCAGGGCTGCACAGCATAGCGAATCTCAATGCCGCTTGCCCCCTGTTGGTATTGAGATGGAGTCATCCCCAACAGGGATGCCGACTGGTCGTAGAAGTTGCTGCTGGTCTCAAAGCCAGCTTCGTAGATTGCTTGGGTCACAGTGTCATGCTCCTGTAAATGTTGCCGAACTCGCTTAGCTCGATGGGCAGTCGCGTACTGTTTAGGGGTGATCCCCACAACTGCCTTGAAGATGCGGTGAAAATGGAACGAACTCAGTCCGGCGAGCTGTGCCATCGTAGCCAACGATAGCGGTGTATCTGATGTTTTAATGTGTTGGCAGACCGCAGCAATGACCTCAGATTGTTGCTGCTGTGGGGATGTCGATCGAGGATTACAGCGCTTGCAAGGGCGAAAGCCAGCCGCTTCAGCCTCAACACAGCGATCGAAAAATAAGACGTTTGCTCGTTTGGGTTGCCGCGATGAACAGGTCGGACGGCAATAGATCCCTGTGGTTTTGACGGCGTAAAAAAACGTTCCGTCAGCACTGGGAAGGCGGTGTACGATCGCATCCCAGCGCTCAGAGTCAGTTGAGGTAGTATTCATTTTGGTCATCATGACTCTATTCTCCACAAAGCAAACGCTTGCGGCTAGCGGTTTCTTGCGGTGTAATTTGTGAGCGGTAGCTTGTGAACACGTCTTTTGCTTTGACGCTCTGGGACACTGTAAAAGACCATTTGCGTGCGCTAGATCAGTTGAAGATACTGAGGTTTAGCGTTTGGGTCAGTTGTTCGAGCAGGAAGAGTCCGGCGATCGAATTGCCTGTAGCATCCAGTGTCGGGCTGTAGCAGGCGATCGCGCCTTGTCCCGGCACGATGGACAGCAAGGCACCACTCACACCCGATTTGATGGGTAGCCCAATGCGGACTGCAAAGCGACCAGATGCTTCATATAAACCGCAGGTCAGCATCAGGGCATTCACAGCACGTTGGTTGATTGGCTGGATGGCGTTAGGTTGGGCGAGTAATAGCCCAACCTGTGCTAAATCTGCGACGGTGCCAGAGAGACAGCAAATGTGATTGTAGGTATCAAGGGCAGTTTCGACGTGATCGATAGAGCCTGCTCGAAGAAGTACTTCCCCGATCGCCCGATTTGCCTCATTTCGTAGCGATCGCACCGATGTCAGCATGGCAGTATCCAATACAAAACGGCTACCTGCTGTCTGGTTGAGCCACAGCCGTAGCGCTTCACTCCGTTCGGATCCGTTCGACCCAGGTAGCATTGAGGCAAGGGCGATCGCGCCACTATTGAGCATGGGGTTGCGTGGAAACCCGCGATCGGCGTTCAACTGTGCCAGCGAGTGGAACGACTGCTCGGACGGATCAATCCCTACACGATCGAACACCGTATCCCATCCCAACTGTTCCAGCAGAAATAGCAGCAGTAGAGGCTTGACCACACTCATCAACGCAAACGGCTGGTCGATCGCACCAGCAAAATACTCCTGTCCTGCTACTGTTTGTATACCCACAGCCACTAATTGAGCATTTGCCTGCGCCAGTAAAGGAATATAGTCCGGCAAGCGCCCCGTGTGAGCATAGACCTGCGCCTGCGCCACCCAGCTTTCTAACTGAGTTTGAGTTAAGGCTGTGAGTGGTGTAGAAGGAGCGTTCAAGAGGGGTGAGGGGTGAGGGGTCAGCGGTCAGCGGTCAGCGGTCAGCGGTCAGCCATTAGAATTGGTTGAGAACTGACAGTCGTCTTTATCTCCTCACCTCTCACCATGCTTCCGCCTCCCTACTCTCCACTCTCCACCTCTACTCTGGTAGCAGCGACACATGGGCTGAAACAATCTTCCATCCTTGAGGCAATTTGCGCCAGACCTGACTTTGCCTGCCAGCACGAGGTTTGCCGTCTGTGGGGCGTTGAAATTCTAGCGTGACGATCGCGGTATCAGCATCAAACGTCACAACCTTGAGGTTAGCAATGTCTCGCGCCAGGTTTTTTGTTGGGCGACCTTGCCGAAAGGCTTTAATCGCCTCCATGCCATACAGATTTTCGGTTGCGCCAAACCGCAGCACCTCAGGCGAATCCCAAAACAGTGCGTCTAGCGTAGCAATATCGTTTTCGACCAGCGCTTTTTCGTAGGTCAGGTAGAGTGCGGTAAGTTCAGCGACGATCGCGGGATCGTTAATTGGGGACATTCGGGAAGGAAAAATAAAGGATGAAGGATAAAAGTTTTGAGTTTTGAGTTGGGTTTGACGGCTGATGGCTGATGGCTGACCGCTGACCGCTTCTACCTGCCAAACGCCAAAATTTGCTCTGCTGTCACTTGAGGTTGCTCCAGATGGGGAACATGACCACATTGTTTGATCCAAACGAGTTTGCTGTGAGCGATCGCCTGTTGAAATTTGGCAGCATCCTGTATGCCCAAAATCTTGTCGGAGTCGCCCCACAAAATGAGGGTTGGCTGATCGATCGCAGCAATTTTGTCTGCTAGAAAATTATAGCCGCCGCTTTTGGTAAACGAAATGAGCGCTTGCTGCCAGTTAGCGCACTTGAGATGCAAGGCACCGCACAGCAGCGAATCTGGTGAAACGAAGCTGGAGTCGTAGTATGCCTGGAGGCTGACGTTGCGTCGCACACGAGGGCTGCGGAGAAAGCTGGCTGCTAGTTCACCCAGCGGCGGAAAGAGAAAACGAGCGATCGCGGGACCACGCGCAAAACCCGCACTGTCGATCAAAACTAGCTTCTCTACAGCATCGGGATAGGTCAGCGCAAAGTTGATCGCAGCCGCTCCACCCATTGACGCACCCACCAAAATGACAGGTCGAGCAATTACTGTTTTCCAAAATTGGTAAAGATGGGTTTTAATAGCAACTGGGCTGAAAGAACTACCAGCAGGGCGATCGGTGAAGCCAAAGCCAAGCAAATCAATGCCCCAGATTTCGTGCGTTTCTGCTAAGAGCGGCAGCAGACGGCGAAACTCAAACATAGAGCTATCAAAGCCATGCAGCAACACGATCGGTGTGCCACCTGAGCCTTGGTGAACGTACGCGGTTGGAATGGGTAATGCCTGGAGCGGAGTGGCAATGTCTGTACGATCGATGCTCTGTGCGAGAGCGATCGACGCTGCTTCGGTTAGTTGGGCGCTTTCGGGCGGCAGAAAACTAGCAATCATGCCGCTCAGTTTATAGCTAAAAACCAACAACCAACAACTAACAACTATCTTCACCTTGCAGCCAATCCCAGAGTTCGTTAGGCTTTTGATGACGTTGTTAGATAACAAACTGATGCCGAAAGCAATTTGGAATGGTGCTGTCTTAGCCGAGAGCGATCGGTGTGAAGTGGTCGAAGGCAATCAATACTTTCCGCCTGATTCCATCCATAGCGAGTATTTCAAAGAGAGCAACACCCACACGGGCTGCCCATGGAAAGGTACTGCCAGCTACTACACGATCGAAGTAGACGGCAAAACCAATCCCGACGCTGCCTGGTACTACCCCACCCCTAAAGATGCCGCTAAAAACATCACTGGCTACATCGCTTTCTGGAAGGGTGTGAAGGTAGAGTCCTAGTCAAGCTTCAGGCTGTTGTGGAAGTAGAAAGCGCTATTGTTGCTTGATGTTGTAGCAATAGTCCATACTCCAAGCCTTCCACTACAGCCAGGTAGGATGCTTCCAGAATATTGCCGGAGACACCAACCGTCGTCCAGCGTTGATGTCCGTTGCTGGACTCAATCAGTACCCGCGTTTTGGCAGACGTGCCCGCTGCACCATCGAGAATTCGCACTTTGTAATCCGTCAGGTGAAACGTGCCAATTTCGGGATAGAAGCTAATCAGCGCTTTCCGCAAGGCAGCATCCAGTGCCGAAACGGGTCCATTCCCCTCAGCGGCTTCGAGAATGTCTTTGCCATCCACTGCCAGTTTGACGGTTGCTAGAGACGTGGTGCGATCGCTCCCCGCTTCTGCCAACAAACTGTAGTGAACCTGAAAACCCTTCACCTCAAAAGGCTTCTGGCGTTGTCCCAGTGCTTCGCGCATGAGTAGTTCAAAGCTTGCCTCAGCCGCTTCAAACTGATACCCTTCGCTCTCCAGATCCTTAAGACGGTTGAGGATGTGGCGGCAGGTCGGGTCTTGTTTATTTAGCTCAATGCCAAAGCTCCGGGCTTTTGCCAGGATATTGCTCAAACCCGATTGGTCAGAAATTACAATGCGGCGACGGTTGCCCACCTGTTCGGGCTGCATATGCTCGTAGGTCAGTGGGTTTCGCTCGACAGCGCTGACGTGAATGCCGCCTTTATGAGCAAAGGCAGATAAGCCCACGAAGGGCGCATGATCGTCAGGGGCAAGATTGACAACCTCACTCACAAAGCGGCTTGTTTCAGTCAGTTGCCCCAGTTGCTCAGGTGAAATACAGGTAAAGCCCAGTTTTGCTTGCAGATTGGGAATTAACGAGCACAAATTAGCGTTGCCGCAGCGCTCGCCATAGCCATTTATTGTACCCTGCACCATACGAACGCCCTGCATCACGGCAGCAAGAGCGTTAGCAACAGCCGTTTCGGAGTCGTTGTGAGTGTGAATGCCGAAGCGAGGGGAGTGGAGAGTAGGGAGTAGGGTGTGGGGTGTGGGGTGTGGGGTGTGGGGTGTGGGGTGTGGGGTGTGGGGAAGAGTTTTGAGTTGAGCCGCCCCTGCTTCCCCTGCCTCCTGCCTTCTGCCTTCTGCCTTCTGCCTCCTGCCTTCTACCTCCTCCAATACGGGAAAATCAAGCGCCTGAATCACTTCCTGCACCACTCGCGCAATTTCGTGAGGCAACGTGCCGCCGTTGGTATCGCAGAAGACGAGCCATTCCGCACCAGCAGCGATCGCCACTCTCAATGTTTCCAGGGCATACGCCTGGTTGTGCTTGTAACCATCAAACCAATGTTCGGCATCGTAAATGACGCGGCGACCATTAGCGCGGAGGTATGCGATCGTGTCCTGAATCATTGCCAGGTTCTCACCCAGCGTCGTCTTCAGTCCTTCTATAACGTGGAGATCCCAGGACTTGCCAAAAATGGTCACCCAGCGCGTGCCTGCTGCCAGGATCGGTTGCAGCATGGGGTCGTCTGCCGCTGCCATGCCCGGACGACGAGTGGAGCAAAACGCAACCAGTTCCGCTTGAGTCAGCGGTTTCTCCTGTAGCTGCCAAAAAAACTGCACATCTTTGGGATTTGCCCCGGGCCAGCCCCCTTCAATAAATGGCACGCCCAAGCGATCGAGCTGTCGCGCAATCCGCAACTTATCTTCCAGGGAAAGCGACAAGCCTTCTCGTTGGGAACCATCACGCAGTGTCGTGTCGTAGATCCAGATCTGGCGAGAGGTGTCTGAGGTCATGGGGAGGCAACTGGAGAATTTGAGCCGATAGAAAACTATTCTAAGGAACTGTTAGACCGATCGGTGGGATCACCCGTGAAAATCCAATGCCCTGAGAGCGATAGGCGATCGTATAGCTATAGTCACTAGGTAAACCCCTGGCTGGGGGCAAAGCCAACACACCCTTTAATTTCAACGTCCTAACTTTTATAGCGACAGCTATACCTTCACGCTACAGGAGGAGAGTAAACAAAGAGAAAAATACCACAATGGAGATGACAAATCAGAAATGGGGTCAACTGCAATGCCGACGATTACAGCCGAGGGTAAAACATTTACCTGCGAGAATGGTGCAAACTTGCGTGAGGCGTTGCTGAAAAACGGAATTGATGTCTACAACGGTGCCGCTTCAGTGGTTAACTGCTACGGGCATGGCACCTGTGGGACGTGTGCTGTACGAATTGAGGGCGCGGTTTCAGCGATGGAGTGGTTGGAGAAAGCACGTCTTTCGTTGCCGCCACACTCTCCCGATCACGGTCGTCGCCTCTCTTGTCAGGTAAAAGTGATGGGTGACATCTCAGTGACAAAGTACGATGGTTTCTGGGGGCAAGACGATCGCGTAGTGTGGACTCCAGAACGAGCGATCTGACCTGGCGATGACCGAATCCTCATGCTGTTGGTACGGGCGATCGCATGTAGGTTCACTGCTTGATTAGACCGATTGAACCAGGTTTCCCTGCAAAGTCGGGCAGTCGCAGGAACGAGCTCGATGCAACAGCAGCGGTTCTACTGTTGCGTCTCAGCTATCCGCTTCTGTAGCTATCTGCCGTATCGCAACTTAACTTACAGCCGTTGTTAGATCAATAAGCCACAGCCTAATCAAGATGGGTATGGGGTGTGGGGTGTAGGGTGTGGCGAATGCAAATGAAAACCGCTGTAGTATTAGGGTACAGCTGGAGTAGAAGCAGCTCTAGAGAGAACGTTATGACTCGATTAGTAATTGCCATTCTCATTTTATTTGCTGTTTTGATTGGGCTAAAAGCAACCAACTCCTCCTTGTGGCAGCGCAATTTATTTAGTCAGCTCAACAGTGCTCCTCCAGAAACCCGTAATACGGGCTTTAGTAGCGATTCAACGGGAGCTGCTCCTACCAACAACGCTGGTGCTTCAACGACCCTGACTACACCTAGCCAGGTCAGCGCCGATACCACTCCCTTGCCGTCTAGACCGTTGCAAGCAGTTCCTGGTGCGTGGTAAGTCATCGGAAATGGCAGCAGCGGATGTCTTGATCATTGGTGGGGGCGCGATCGGTCTGGCGATCGCCCTCGAACTTCAATTATGTGGAGCGTCTGTCACCGTTCTTTCCCGCGATTTTGCTCAAGCAGCCAGCCATGCCGCTGCTGGTATGCTTGCCCCACAGGCAGAAATGATTGCTACGGGTGCCATGCGGGAACTTTGCTTGCTGAGCCGATCGCTCTACCCCGACTGGACACAAAAGCTGGAAGCACTGACAGGCTTATCAACCGGGTATTGGGCGTGTGGCATCCTGGCACCGATGTATAGAAAGGATAAAGGCGAAAGGATAAAGGATGAAACAACCGATTCATCTGTGATCATGCAGCCTTCAGAGTTTCTCGATCGCACTGCGATCCATCAGCACCAACCTGGCTTAAGTCAAGAAGTTAGCGGCGGTTGGTGGTATCCCGATGATGCTCAGGTGGATAATCGTTTGCTCACAAAAGCTTTGTGGACAGCCGTGCGTGAGGTTGGCGTTGACCTGAGAGAAGGGGTGTCTGTAGAAACGATTCTGCAACAGAATCAGCGAATTACAGGTGTGCAAACCTCAAGTGGCATCATGCAGTCAGAGCAGTATGTCCTGGCGACAGGAGCATGGTCTCAGACGTTGCTGTCCATTCCAGTGACTCCCAGGAAAGGGCAAATGCTGTCAGTGCGTGTACCCGCAGGACAACAGGAACTGCCGTTGCAAACCGTCTTGTTTGGCAGTGAGATCTACATTGTGCCGCGACGCGATGGACGGATTGTGATCGGTGCCACTAGCGAAGGGGTTGGCTTCACACCCAACAATACACCCGAAGGCGTGCAAATGTTGCTGGAGCGGGCAACTCGCCTCTACCCAGCCTTGCGGCAATTTCCACTGCAAGAAACCTGGTGGGGTTTTCGACCAGCTACGCCAGATGAACTGCCCCTATTGGGCGCAAGCCCTTATGACAATTTGACGCTGGCAACGGGGCACTACCGCAACGGCATTTTGTTAGCTCCCATAACGGCTCAACTGCTTGCCGATCGCCTCTGGCATCAGCACTCTCACCCACTACTAGATGCTTTCCACTGGTTGCGCTTTAAGGTTGAATAGAGTTGGCTTGATTTATGACAAGCTTTAGCGATAGCCAAGCCGTTTGAGCGCAGGGACATGAAACATGCTGACGATCGATCGCTGGATAACCTGACAGAACTACTGACCGCCATTCGCACTGTGGCAGGGTTGACGGAAAAGAAGCGTGGCATTTTCTACCGTAAAGCGCAGGCGTTTCTCCACTTCCACGATGACCCCACTGGGCTGTTTGCCGACCTGAGACAAGGGGCTGATTGGGAGCGCTTTCCAGTCAATACTCCAGAGGAACAGGCGCAACTCCTTGCCCGCTTGTCAGTCATTGCATCTGTGAAAAAACCAAATGGTGAATGACACGATCGCTGGCTGACGAAACGAGACCAGCCATCTACAATTCGCTTAACTCTTGATTCCCGATTTGCAACGACTCACAAGCAATGCGATCGGACAAAATCGCGCTTGCCATGGTACCTGTATGAATTTCGAGTTGAGCAGCGGGTACCGCTTCAAACAAGAGCCGCTGCCCTGGAAACACAACGCGCTCAAAATACCAGTTTGGGATATTGCTGATGCGTACAATTTGAATCCGACTGGAAACATTGGCATAGCAGCAAACAATGCCGTCATGGTCAGCCGCTAGAGGATCTAAAATCTGAGCCATCATTGTTGCCCTTTACTACGAAGATTTTAGCTGAGTGGGGCGAGAAGCCCTAACTTCCCTAAGAGCTTGCTAAAAAATAACTGCACACGTTTGGATTAGCTATCAGCTATCAGCTATCACCTTTTCGCTGACGACTGACGGCTGACAGCTACAGACCATGCTGTTATTTCTGTACAACTCTTGCCTCCTGCCTCCTGCCTCCTGCCTAACCGGCTTGCGCCATCAGCACAACCGACGATCGCGCCTCCACAGGATATTTTTTGCGCCTGACCTGGGTTGCGTCTGTTGGGTCTGCAATATCTTGCGGTGGTGGCAGAGCTGTATCGATGATTGTGTACCACCGTTCTCCTTGACCAAGCGGCGGCAATTCAAACGTGAGCGGCTCCCAATAGGCATTAAGCATGACGTGAAAATGTTCGGCAGCTTCTGGATGGCGCAAGGTGAACGCAAGGCAGTGAGAATGTTCGCCCCAGTCGGGTTTGCCCAACTCAGTGCTATGCCAAACGATGTGTGGCTTCTGGCTGGCGTAGGTGACTTCGAGCAGCCGCTCTTGCCGAAAGATTTCGAGCGATTGGGTAAAGTGAATCAGTTTTTGGACAAATCGCAGTAGCCCCGCTTCTCGTTGCAGACTGCTCCAGTCAAACCAACTCAGTTCATTGTCTTGACAGTAGCCGTTGTTGTTGCCTAGCTGCGATCGCCGCACCTCGTCGCCCATCGAAAGCATGGGTGTACCCTGGGCAAAAAAGAGAATCGTGAGGCAATTCCTGATTTGCTTTTGGCGCATTGCATCGATCGCAGGGTCAATCGTGGGTCCCTCTACGCCACAGTTCCAGCTATGGTTGTCGTTAGAGCCATCACGGCTATCTTCTTTGTTCGCTTCGTTGTGCTTTTCGTTGTAAGACATCAGGTCATTCAACGTGAAGCCATCGTGGCAGGTGACAAAGTTGATGCTGCGACTCGGCTCTCGATCGAGCTGAGGATAAATATCGGGGCTGCCAAGTAAGCGATTTGCCAGCGTTGCCACGGTATTGCTGTCGCCTTTGATGAAGCGGCGAACATCATCACGAAACGGTCCGTTCCATTCGGCAAAGCGATCGCCAATGAAAGAACCAACCTGATAAAGCCCTGCGGCATCCCAGGCTTCGGCAATAATCTTGGTGCCTGCCAGAATCGGATGAGACTCGATCGTCCAGAGAATCGGCGGATCTTCCAAGGGTTGCCCGGAACGGCTACGCGACAGCACGGACGCTAAATCAAAGCGGAACCCATCAATATGCATATCTGCCACCCAATAGAGCAGACTTTCCAGAATCATGCGCCCCACAATGTCATGGTTTGCCTTCAGCGTGTTGCCGCAGCCGCTGTAGTTACTGTAAAACTCCTGGTCTGGCTCCAGAATGTAATACGCCGCATTTTCCAAGCCTTTGAAAGAGAGTGTGGGACCATCTTCATTGCCCTCTGCTGTGTGGTTAAACACCACGTCAAGAATGACTTCAATGCCTGCCTGGTGCAGTGCCTTCACCATGTCACGAAATTCGTCTACAGGACCGAGTGGGTCACGCCGCGAACTGTAGCCCGTGTGTGGCGCAAAAAAGGCGATCGTGCTGTAGCCCCAATAGTTCGTCAACCCAGGCTGCACATCTTGTTCATCAAACTGGTGGACGGGCAGCAACTCTACCGCTGTCACGCCCAGTTGCTTTAGATACGGAATCTTCTCGATCAGCCCTGCGTAAGTGCCTCGCTTCTCTGGCGACACACCGGAATTAGGATTGCGCGTGAAGCCGCCCACATGCATCTCATAAATGACGCTATCGGCATGGGGAATACTCAACGGTAAATCGCCTTCCCAATCGTAAGCGCTCGTATCAACCACCACGCCTCGTAGCGCCTGAGCACAATTATCACCAGGATGCATTGCCGCTTCACGGCTGTAATGTGCCCACCCTACAACGGCTTTCGCATACGGATCGAGCAAGACTTTGTTGCAATCAAACCGATGCCCTTGTTCTGGTGCAAACGGACCATCCACTCGGTAGGCATAGACTTGCCCTGCACCGATGCCCGGAACGAAGACGTGCCAGTAGTAGAACGTCTTATTTTGTTTAGGATGCAGCGTAATGACACGTGCAGGCTTGGGATCGTCGGCTTGATCAAACAAAAGCAACTCTAATGCCTTACCACTTTTAGAAAAGATGGCAAAATTAACGCCATCGGGGTAGGCTGTTGCACCCAATGGGAAACTACGACCCGGCAAAACTTCAGACTGCATGACGTTGAATTGGTAGAAAATGCTTGAAAAGAGACCAACAGTGAGGTGAGTATCCAAAAGTCGGGAGGCAGAACTTGACACAGAAACCGGGTTTCTTCAAGAGCATCTGCCACTGCGCTTCCAGGCTGCGCCGAGGAACCCGGTTGCTCGCAGGCTGGGCTAACCGCTGATGGCTGATAGCTGACCGCTAATTGCCCTGACTAGACTCCCTCACAGGCAAAGGTTCTGGCTTCACGGTCAGGGTCTGCTTCTGCCCGTTGCGATCGACGATGATCTGAAGTGGCTTGCCAATCGCCGCTGCCTCCATCTGCTGCTGCACTTGCTGTGCCGTTTGAATGGCGGTGCCGTTGATGCTAGCAAGAATATCGCCCGATCGTATGCCTCCCCGTGCTGCCGGAGAATTGGACTGGACAGCAATAATTAACACACCCTGATCCTGATTAATTTTGAAACCCGCATTGCTCTGATTAATTTCGTTGCGGATTTCGGGGGTCAATTCCGCCATCTTGACACCCAGGTAGGGGTGTTCTGCCTTGCCAGTCGTGACAATCTGCTCAGCCACCCGTGAGGCAGTCGCGATCGGAATGGCAAACCCCAGCCCAGCCGCTCCCTGGATGATGGCAGAGTTGATACCGATCACTTCTCCTTCGGCATTAATCAACGGTCCACCAGAGTTCCCTGGATTGATCGCCGCATCAGTTTGAATAAAATCTACCCGCTCAGCGGACACACCCACATCGGCAGCCGATCGCCCCGTCGCGCTGATAATACCTTGCGTCACTGTAAAGCTAAGACCGAGGGGATTACCAATGGCGATCGCGGCTTGCCCCGGCAAGAGATTATCTGAATTGCCCAATTTTGCGATCGGTAGGTTTTGAGCGTTAATTTTCACCACCGCAACATCCGTCGTTGGGTCAGTTCCTACAACTGTCCCTTTGAACCGTCGCCCATCTTTCAGCACTACCGTCACGCTGTCGGTACCCTGCACCACGTGAGCATTTGTCAACACACGCCCATCAGCGGTGGTAATAAAGCCAGAGCCTGTCCCTCGTTGGACTCGCTGCGTCTGCGGCTCCTGCCGACCAAAAAACCGCTCAAAACCAGGGTCGCCAAACGACTGCCCGACGGTACGAGTCGAATCAATCCGCACTACGGCAGGTCCGACTCTCTGCACAATCTGAGCGACATAATCCAGGCTCGTCAATTTGGGTGGTGCCAGAGGTGCTGTTGCAGGGCTGCTTTGTAGAGGCGACACCGATTCCGAGGGGGTAGGAGCACTGCCCAATTCAGGGCGAACGATGCCACAGCCAGCGCTACTGCTCACCAGCAGCATTGCTAGGCAAAAGATAGGTTGGTAAAGGCGATCGCCTTGGCGCGGAAATATTTTCATACAACCGATCTTACCGCTTCGCCTTCTTCTTACCGCGTTGATTTCTCTCGATCGCCCTTCCTACGCAAAGCTCATTAGCCTTGCGTCTGCTGGAAGAGCAGGATGGAGTCAAGTCGCATCATTACTTTTACGTGACGACCTCTCTTTCTAACGAATGCTCTGACGACGTGCAGCGTTTTGGCGATCGCGTTCTACCCATTCTGCATCGGTGAGATGAGGGGTTGTCTGCAAACGAGCGATCGCCCAAGCATTGTATTCAGGATTGCTGTCGCAGCCCAGCCACTTTCTACCCGATTGCTCTGCTACAACCAGGACTGTCCCAGAGCCAGAGAAGGGATCAAGGACAGTGTCGCCACGATCGGACGCAGCAAAAACTAACCGACGAATCAGTTCCTCCGGCTTTTGCGTTGGATGCTTTGTCTTCTCAGCCATCCCGTTACAGATTGTTGGAATTTCGATTACGTCCTTTGGCTTTGCGCCCATCGGATGGGGTGTCCATTGGTCGCGCGGTTTGCCGTTGCCGTACTGACTCGTCGTCGCCTGTGGGTGCACAGGATACTTCAGCGTGTGCTTACCGTAAGGAATCCGAATGCTGTCGATGTTGATCTTGGCGCTGACACTCTTTCGCAACAGCAGAATACTCTCGTGAGAACGTCCCCAATCGTTGCCCAGGTTCGCTTTGTTTTTGTAGTGCCACACCAGCCAGCGACAAGCCTGAAAATAACGCAGAGAGGGGCGTTTCAGGTCTGCCAGAACTTCAGAAAAGCCCATGATGTAGAGACAGCCAGACGGTTTGAGAATCCTGGCTGCCTGTTGAATCCATTGCAGCGACCAGTCAATATAGTTGTCTTGTGATGCAAAGGTATCCCAGTCTGCTTTTTTCAGGTTGTAAGGCGGATCGGCAAGTACGAGATCAACTGAGCCATCGTCCACTGTCGCTAACCATTGCAACGAATCGCCACAAAATAAGCTGCCATTAGCGGTTTGATGAGCGATCGTCACACCTTCAACTAAAACCATTGGCTGTCATGCATCTTATACTTACAGACGTTAACAAGGAGGTAGTTTCTGATCCGCGCTTGATCGCCGATCAAAGTACAGGTAAGCCCCTGATTCGCCTTGTTTATTCGTAATCACTATTGTGCCTTCATCAAGCCAAGCCAAGACCGTTTGAGCTTCAGAAATTACCTGTGGAAGAAGAGAACCTAATAGTTGATGCTGTTCTTCGTGACTTAATCCCTGCCAATCATCTGAAGAATAATTAGTTGGAGGAACTCTTATGTGAAGACCATATCCCAGACCAAGAGTATCTAAAAAATAGTATCCATCACAATACAGCTCATAGAGCTGAGATAGGGCGATCGGTAGGTTTTGATCGTGTTCTAACACAGCCATTAGAAGTTTCCTGAGCTTCCATGTCTCATACTCACCAGCGTCAATGTATCGCTTCAGAATTTCATCGGTTTCGTACTTGCTGCTTCGCTTTGAAAAGTCTAATGAGATTAGTTTTAGATAATCGTCGTTGGTCAAACCATTTTCCAGATCATTGGTTGCGTACACCCATTGTTCAAAGGTTGCGAGACACTCTTCGCCGTCAAGAAACTTAAAGATCTTAATCTTCAAGTCATTTGGTAAAAGCGGTTCTGTTTGTTGCCATCTCTCACCTATTGGAGTTTTGCCGTAAAAAGGTTGGCTCATTGTCTCAAGCGTTGAAAAATAAATTATTTGGTATCGCTCACACTACCTCTTGAACAGCATTCGCTTCCTGCATATTTTGGAGATTTGGTAGCATTCTTCCGTCCGATCGCGGCTTTTTCAAGCTTTCTAAGCGATACTTTTCTGCTTTGAGTCTTTACTCATCCCCCATCACTAATCAAAACAATGTGAACTGAGCAACTGCTAATAGTTCACCAGCCTTGTTTTTGCTTAGTCAATATTTCGCTTGCGTTTCGCCATAGTTGCCTGCTAGTAAATTTCCTTCACTCTGCTGAGCTAGCTTTAAAAGCCCGTGATATAGGAAAAGCCTGACACCCGTTTGATACCTAAAGTTGAATGCCCCTTCTGAAACTCTTTAGTTTCGTCGATTTAAGACAACCATAGTATGGTTCAAATCAGCGTCCGACAAAAGGTGGAATATTGGCTGAAATCGGAATGGGCGATACTGGATTCGAACCAGTGACCCCTTCCGTGTGAAGGAAGTGCGCTACCACTGTGCTAATCGCCCGAGAGCTTAGAAATTGTACTGCGATCTGTGTTCTGTTGAACAAGGCAGAGTAGAGATTCTAGCAGATTACAGCCAGCTTTTGGCAGAATGAGTACTGTTTTTCCTTGGCACGGTGAGCATCAATCTTGACTCAACTCTGTGCCGTCTGGCATGGTTGTGCGACAGAGCTTAGCTCCGTTCAACTCAACCCCTTGAAACTCAGCCCACCGAAGGTCGGCATCCTGCAAATCAGCGTCCCACAGTTCGGCTCGCCATAGTTCGGCTCCCCGGAGATTTGCCTTCTGTAAATTGGTCTCTCGCAGATTGGCTCCCGACAGGTCAGCGTCGCGCAAATTTGCCTCTTGCAGATTGGCTGCGTGGAGGTTCGCTCCACGCAAATTCGCTTGTTGGAGGTTCGCTCCGCATAAGTTTGCCCCTGATAGGTTGGCAGCTTGCAAGTCAGCATCTTGTAGGTTGGACCTTTCGAGATTAGCCTCCTGCAAATCAGCCTTAGGCAAACCAATCCTGGCTAAATTGGCACCAGAGGCATCTAACCCGCGTAACGAAACGCTGTCTTTATGAAGATCTTGAAGGGCGATCCGGCGAGCATAGCTGGTGGAGACATTTGCTGCTGCGGCGTTGTCAATGACACGCCACGCTTCATAATGCTTTTGGGCTCTACGATCGGGCGCTTCTTTCAAATAAAGAATGATCGCGACAACCACTGCAATCGATTGCGTCTGAGCGAAAATGGCTTTAATGGTTTCGCGAGCGATCAGGTCTTGAAACGAACGGATTTGGATGTCATCCTCAGCCCACAGCGCTAATGCTGCCAGGAAAACAACAGCTACCATGATCGCCAGCCAGGTGGGAATGGACTGGACAGTTCGTTCCAGTTGACGTGTGAGCTGAGAGGGTTTCCCTTTCATCCGTCCGTTACGGTCAGTCATCCTTTACCTTAGAACCGATCAATGAATGCATCAGCTTAGCACTCAATCTTTTAAGCTCAAAAAAATGTCAAAGGCAGGATGAACTCGAAACTTCTTGATATTCTCTAGATTGACCGTTGGTAGCTCGTAGTGTCCCAGATACGTCCCTTTTTTGGTTGCATCATTCCCCGCTTCTGGTATCCAAACTTTCAAGAAGCCAATCTGCCAGAGCACTTTCTTCAGTTCCAGGTAATCCATTTCGGCAACCCAGTCTGTGGCGCGATCGACATGCACTTCACCACAAACCATGGAGAGCAGTAAATAATCCAGATCGTTTTTTTCAAAGCAGCAGCTCTTTCCTCTAAACACCTCAAACACGTCTAACAAATGAGGGTATTGAAATCTGTATTCTGAAGCTAAATCCTTCGTTTTTTGCTCAGAGTAAATTTCCTCGGCTGCCATAATAGCAAACTCATCGATCTTTTTGGTGCCCGAATAATATTCTCCGCACAGTTTGCAAAATTGCAGTAGCTCTCTAGGACGTAGTTGCGTTCTGCCGATGATATAGTCCGTAGAGTCCTCAAACTTAGAATCTAACTTAGAGGTAAAAACTGATTTCCAACGGTTTAACGTATCTAATCTAGACGTTTCGGGAAACGAATGGGCAATTCTTAAACCAATGAGTTCAAGTAACTCATTTTTACCCCAACGAATGACCTCAACATCTTCTCTAATTTTTTGAGCGTCATCGTAGATTTGAGGAATATTATCAAAGAGTTCCTGGCGAATGGAAACATAGACTCGAAGTCCAGGGCTAATCAGGTTGATTTTTTGAGTGGCTTGAAATAGCCCTGCAATAAAATATTTAGCATCTTCCGAATCGTCCCACCCCTTGTCTAGCTCATCAATTAAGACCTTCATTCTTGATTTTTCTAAAACTTTCTTCAAGCTAGGAGTTAGACTTTTGATTTCTTCTAAACTGTAGAGCGCTTGAAGATTTCTTGACTTTGCAGCGCTTTCGTGGGCATCTAATTTAACGGTCTCTAGTTTTTTCAGGTAACTAACCAGAACGCCGATCGGACTCAGCCCTTTCATGCTGGAGTCAGCATTGACGTAATTGTAAATATCGCGTTGAGGTCCCAATAGTAAGCCGCGCTTATTCTCGACGATTTTATTGAAAATGAGATTATAGAGAAGATATTGCCATGCTACTGAATAGGAACTCTGTTTACCCCAAGAACCTTCATTCTCACGCTTCAAGTATTCCGACAGTAATTCGTAAGAATATTCTTCTGGCGATAGCTCTAAAACTAAATGTCCTTTCTTCGCTTCTGTCGAAGCAATATATTTAAAGATTGCACTCTTGCCAGTCCCTCGATTGCCAACCAAAATCGTCTTTTTGCTGTTCAGAAATTTTTGATACGTCGAGTTCTGATAGAAATATTCTGATAAACCGACTGTGATATCTCTTTCTGCGGAATCAGAACCAAGATTTAACTTCTGAATGTCTACCAGCATAGTTGATTCAGGCTTATTGACTATAGCTGAATTGTTTAATTCTCACATACAAAGAATTTGATGTCCAGTTACCGACGGAAACGCACTAATCCTCTTGAGGGCACTCGCTCCATAAATTGCTCGTCTGGCGCAGGCTCAGAAAATCACCATTGCCCAGGATGAGATGGTCAAGTAAGGGAATGCCCAAAAAGTCGGCACCCGAAAGCAATTGGCGTGTGAGGCTAATGTCTTCGTTGCTAGGTTCAACATTGCCAGAAGGATGGTTATGCGCCACGATCACCCATGTAGGCGCTAAACCCAAACCACTTTTGTGGTATCTTGCTGGAATGCTCCAACTTGAGTATACAGACGGCTATTGCCGCGTCAGCACCCAAAAACAAGCGACCTACGGCAGCGGGCTCGATCGCTACCGTGAAGATTTGGCGCGTTATGGAGTACCGGACGATCGTATCTTCTCTGATATTGAATCAGGCAGTTCTGAAAGCCGCGCTGCTTACAATCAAGTGCTGCAAAGAGTGAGGGATGGCATTACAAAGCAAGTAATTGTCCCCTGCTTTGACCGCTTCACCCGATCACCGATTGGCTGGGAAGAGGCGATCAAAGATTTCAGGCGATATGGAGCCAAACTAATCGCACTGTCAGGTGGAGCGGTTGACTTTAATTCGCCAGAGGGGATATACCGCAGTCGGATGGACGCGATCGCGGCTGCTTATGTCAAAGAAAAGAATCAGTATGCCGCCCTGAGGGGATGGGAGCGTACACGCAGACTCAACAAAGCCGTCAACCCACCATTCGGTATGGCAGTTGAAAAAGGACGCTACATTATCAACCGTGGCGAGTACTGGCAGGGTGGCAAGATTGATGAGGTTGCCCTAGAAGTTGTTCAGACCTTTCTAGCGGTTGGCACTCAACGCGGTACAGTGCAAAAACTGTGCGCAAAGTATGGTCTTCGTAAACCTGGCAGTAAATGGGCTGAAGATTTTCCGCGCGATCGCGACAAATTAGTCGGCTGGCTACAAAATCCCGTCCTGCGTGGCTATACTGCCTACTTTGGGAACAGAGGACGTGAGCGGTTGATTTGCTATGACGACCCACACGAAGCCTTAATAGATCAGCAGACAGCAATGCAGATCGATCGCTTGTTGTCTGCAAAGTCCCGTAAAATGCTGCCTGTTCAGGCTACTACATCAGTGATGAGTGGCTTAGTGTTTTGCGAATGTGGCTCAAGCTGTATGCGTCGCCGGCAATGGTTTTACTGCATCAACGCTTATGACAATCCTCACGTTGAGGAGCGCTGCAAACTGAGGCATGGCGTAAAAGCATCGGCATGTGAGCAAGCGGCAATTTGGGCAATCGTGACTCAAGCTGAATATGTTGCAGGCTTGGCTGAAGCAACGGTTCAAGAAGACAACCCAGAAGCGATCGCCCTCAAATTGAAACTTGAAAAACTTGGCGATGACCCTGATTTTGAAGATTCCCGGCAGGCGCTTAAGCAACGCATCCAAAGTTTAGAACATCTGCAACGGCAGTCAGTGGTTAGCCTGCATAGCAAACGAGAGGCATTGATCGCTGTAGGCTCCGATCCTGCGTTTTGGGTCAGCCTAGACGATTTAGAAAAACGGTTTGTTTTCACCCAACTGATCGATCGCGTCGTCAAAAGCCGTGATCGTATTTTGTATGTAGATCTAGCAGATGGCTTAGGCAGCATTGCTTTTCAACAGTTCTAGCACTTCCGTAATCTGCTCTTGCGAAACGTTGCCCTGGATTGCTAGGATTTCAAGTTTAGCAATCGCCTGCTCTTTAGCTTGCTGCTTTTCGTCCCAGTCAAGCATTTTAGATTTAATTGTTCCCCAGTTTACTTGTTTAGCGGTCATCTGCCTTATCCCTTTGTAGTTGTCGTGTGCTTACCTGTCTCGCGGAGTTGCTCGATCGCTGCCTCCCTTGCCGCCATCAATGCATCCCGTTGCCCTAGTCCCAATGAATCGTTAAGCAAAGCTGTGGTGGTGTCGCTGAGAATGGAGTAGAGATCGCGCGGTAGTGCCTCCTGCCATGCCTCTAACTCGTATGCCGCCATCAGTTGTTCAAATGACATTTGATTCGTCTTCTTCTGTGCTAGTGCGTTCAACTATCCAAAGACCCCAAAGCTTATGCGCTTGTCGTTTGAAACCGAGATTTGATAACTCTTGATCAAGTCGATCTAATGACCCGTAGGGAATCACAGCGATCGCCATTACAGGCGGATTGGCAGGGTAGTTCCAATGGAGCCAGTGGCGCACAAAACAACTATTGCTCAGTCTCTGAACCACCTTCAGAAAAGCGTTTAGAGTCATGACCGTTCCCCTGCAAGGTTTTCATCACGCCACACTCTCGCTGCGTTAGTCAATGCATGTGCCCCAAGCTTCTGCCCTCGCTCCTCCAACCAAGCGGCGAAGCCTTCACTCGCCTGCGCGATCGCCTCTTCCCGTGTTTGCTTCCCTGCCTTAAGCGCGATCGCTTCACTGATCAATTCCTTGATGGTGCTGCGATTTTCGCCAGTCTCTAAATCCATCAAGCAGCAGTGGTAACCAGCCTCCATCCATTGCTTCTCTTCGTCACTGGCAGGCGCGATCGGGCTTTCCCTTTTGGGTTCAGTAGCGCGATCGACTATGGTTTGCCAGTAGTTTTCGCTCAATGCGTCCGGCGAGCCGTCGATCTCTCCTTCCTCCAGTGCTTGGTCTGGTAGGTGCAACGGGAATGCTTTAGCAAGGATTCGTTTAGGTGCATAGACATCACGCCAGAGGTGGGCAGCCAAAATCACGCCTGTAAGTGTCCAAGTGCCCAGCATGAGCAGGCAGAATTTATCCATGATTACCCTTTTGATACTTGAGCAACAGCGTCCTTGTTGTAACGTCCAGTGATTTTGTAGCTTCTCAATGGTCGTTCTGTGGCATGAAAAAAGACCTGCCCAATCTTGAAGCCGGGATAAATAATCAACGGGCAAAACCGTCGATTATTCTTAATCTCCAAAGTCAATTTGCTACCATTCCAACCGTTATCAAGCCAAACGGCTAATGCTTGATCAAACCCTTCTCTAGCGCGAGACGACTTTAAACGAAACTCGCCGCAAATTGTTTCTGGGATGTTAAATGTTTCAAGTGTGCTGATCAGAAGAAATTCACCAGGAGATATTGCGTACTCACTAACGAGCGATCGCGGCTCCATACCATTCATATTCTCAACAACGATCGTGTTACCTACTCGCACATCTAATGAAGCAGGATTTAACAGAGTCTCGTCAAATGGATCGATCATTCCTTGCAGGCAAAGAGAATGGATTTGATAGTCAACTAGAGGCATGTTTAGCTTTCCCTACTGTGGATTGTTTTGAGGCGTATTCCAAGCGTCGATCGCCTGCACAATCAAAGCATCGATCGTCCTCTTTAAGTTCTGAGTCTCCAAGCAATGCTTCTAGCATTTTGACAATGACATTTTTGCTTGATGGCTGAAATGATTCGCTAGACAAAAGAGCATGGGCTTCTTTGATATTTGCTTCTCTACCTTCTGTCGTTAGATGCAAAAGAATGACAGGGTTAAGCGATCGACTGAGATGCCTAAAGTTAAGGACTTCGTTAGTAATTGATGTGGTTTGGGTCATGGGGTATAGCTTTATTCAATGACAAATACAAGTTTGTCTGAAAACGGTGTCAAGGGACGATTGGTTAACCGTGTTTTTTCTTGGTCAGTAAAACCGAGATAGAACTCCTCCAAACCCCTTGATTGCGGTGTGGTGACATCAGAGTAATCAGGGTTTGGTGAACATGGGTAGACTATTTCTAGATCGCCATGTTCGCTGTGTACTTCTTGTAATTTCGTCATTAGTTCTGACAATTTCATGCGAGATCGCTCCTGTTGTAATTTTTCTTGACTGTGCTAATTCGCACTTAAGTTGGTAGATGAGTTTTGCCCAGAGGTAGCGATCGCGCAACTCAAAGGGGCATTCTGATAGTTGGTTCATACCGCTTCCTCTAGCCGTCTGAATGAAACAATCCAGACGAAAGGATTAGAATCCCACGGATGCTTTTCAGCGTTGATAGAATCCCAAAGCGACATAAATGAAGCAGTAGCACTGGTGCGTTTGTCATGCCCTGTAGCGTGGTCTGCACAATTGCCGTAGCACTTCCAACCGTCGCCGTCTCGCTCAACACCTTCAGCAATCGCGTCTGATTCACTGATATCTTTGAGTCGTTGCACGCGAATATCTGTCACTTCGAGGACGAGTCGACAAACAGAACGCGGCATGAAGATTGACGGCTTCCATCCTGCTGTATTGCAATCAGGTTCTGGGACTGATTTACCACAGCGATATTTCATGTCTGCACGATAGGCAAAGCACTCGTGCGTTTCAGACAAGGCTGATCGCCAAGTCTCACGGCACCAAAGCCGATCGCATGTCTGCCCGTATGGGCATTTCAGATCAGATCGAAAACTAGACTTAACTCGGTGCCCGTCGCTGTAGTAGAACTCCATCCAACACTGAACGTCTTGGTCAAATGTAAAACCGTCAAAATTCCCAATCGATGAAATGCGGGGCCGAGGCTTAATCACCCGTCTCGTCTGCGTCTTCCGTCCCTCCAAAATGGCTCTTACCATTGCTCCAGAAAATAAAATCGGTCGTTCCTTAATTGCTAAAAGTTGTTGAGTCATGCTGCTTCCTTCTCCTGTTGCTGTTTCAAAACCAATCGATTGAACTCTCTTTTGGGGTCAATCTTTTCCGGGTAGCGCTTAATCTCTACCAACCCATCGTTAAGCAATTGCTGTGCGATCGCTTCTGCTTTTGCTGGTGTCACAGCCAATAATTTTGGCAATCGTGAAAGGTGGATTGATTGCCACTTGAGATGCCCTAATAACTGCTGTTTCTTGCTTGGTGGCTGGGGCAAAGTTGCCTGTATCGGCGCGGCTAATTGTTGCTCTGCTTTGGATGGTCTAGGTGCACTACCAACCTGAGCGATCGCGGCTTCATAGGCAGCAAGAGCCTCTTGAGCATCAGCAGTTTCTTTGTTGAAATAACTGTTATGGACACAAGCCTCTCGCAAGATTGACTTACGATCGGGCATGGGCGTTTTGGTGGCAAGCGCCTTTGCTTGAGCATTGGCGATCGTCTGCATGACAACCTTGTGATGCTTAGCCGTGAATTTTTGCAGCTCCTGCACGGCTTTTCATACGCTTCTCTGGCAGCAACAGATGGGGCTGTGCCATAGCAAAAGTATTTATCACTCACACCAGCTAACTTACAAACTTGATACTGGCGGATTTTGTAAGTACCGCTAGCGATCGCTGTTTGCTTGGCTTGAGCGATCGCCTCTAAAACTCGCTCTTGTGGGGTTGATTGTGTGTTCATGATGCGTCCCTCGCACTACGATCGACCAAAACTTTAGTCATTGCCATATTTGTTTCAGGGGCTGGAAAACCACGCCAATTTGGTTCAAGCAGATCTAATGCATCAATAGTTTCATTCCACCAAGTCGTGCCGCAGATACTGTTTGGCTTGATGCCAAAAAACCTAGCAGCGTCACGATCAATTGCTGTGTAGCTGTAGCCTTTTATTTTTTTGCGAGTACGCAGCCGTGCCAATAAATCAGCGGGCAATTGAACGGAACAAGTATCATTCATGGTGGTGGTCATAATTTTTGGGTTTGGCGGTTGGGTTGAAAGACGCGATCGCCTTTTTACTTTTCGATGCCAGGTGATTTCTGATAAAGCGCTTCCAGTTGTCTACGGTCTGCCTCAATGTCTGAAATCGCCTTGAGTTTGTTGGTCGTCTGCCAATAGCCGATCGCGGCTTGGCAAAAAGCGACGGTGGGGAGTGCGAGGAGGATGAGGAGTGCGATCGTCATGCGGCACCTCCAATGTTGGAATTAGCGCGAATAGTTTGAGGTATTGCAGCGCCAACCACGACAGGGAACCGAATGATTTCACGCAAGGGGCGATCGCTTACCGTGACCGTTACGCACTCCTCCTCAAGCTTTCTACCCACCTTCACAGCAGGGCGAAAGAACGGTGTCACAGCCTGCACCACTGAGAAGCTGTCATCAGCGATCGTGCCTGCATCTTTCAGCCCGTCGAGGATGAACTTGGCTGATGCCACCGTGTTATCCCAATCGCGTGATGTATAGCGCTGTAAGACAAAATCAAGGGTGATCCACACGTCAGCAGAGAACTGATGGGAACCACTGGCAGCCCTGGCTACAGCAGCGGACCATTGATCTTTCGTGCGGGCGCTTTTTGTCCAGTGCGATCGCGCCTGGTTGATCTGTTCGTTCAGTGTCGGTGGTAAAGGGATGGAAAATTGTGTAATCACGCTGCTAAATCCTCCTGCCTATAATCCCAATGCGTCAGACAGTAGCCATCACCGTCATTGTCAAAATGCACTGGCTGATTTTTGCAATGCTCATCGCCGCAGCAGTGCATGTGTGAACGAATACCGTCAGCGGTTTCCGGCTCATCTGCAAATGTCTCGTCAAGCCAATCACTTAAAAGCTGTTCTAGTGGTTCCATAAAGCCTCCAATTACTTCTCTGACCAATCACTACAGACAACGCTCTCAGCGCTGTACGGATTTTCGTAAGCGGGAATGCTGCGAACAAAATAGGCAAGTGCAGACTGCATTGCCAGCCAAACGGCATAGCCTGCTGCTTCTGCGTGTTCTTCCTTGCAAAGGCAATTCAATTCATCGTGGTTAATGTTGCAAAGCCTCAAGCCCCATTCAGGGTTAACCTCAGCCGCTAACCGGATTTGGTGCATCGCAGTTTTGATGCTGTCAGCCTCAACTGTCATCCAAGCAACCATCACGGCATCAGTCGGTTTAGCACCACCGTAGCCACCCTCTTTAGCCTCCCAAATGGGCAGGAACACACGCCGACCGGATAGCCCTACAGCCCATGTGTAGGGAAGTTTGCACCCTTCAAACCACACTTTGTCTGTACGGATGGAACGCTTAACGCGATCGTGATACTGCTTGACTCCTGAAAAGCTAGCTTGCAGCAAGTCAATGATGCTCTGGGCAAACTCAACCGTGCAACGGAAACCACCAATCTCAACAGTGGCAGCAGTTTTCTTAGCACCAGCCCCATTCAGCCAACCATAGAACACGTTTTTAGCAATGTTCCGTAGTGTGGTAGCTAATTTCCCTTCAGCGTCCTTTTGCTTGCGGATCGCGCTGATTTGCTCACGGGTCCAGTTGCGGTCTGCTAGGGTAGAAAGCTTGGCAGCGACGATCGCATGAACATCCACATCATCGATATAGCTCGCTTGGAACAACTTATCGCCTGTCGTTTCAGCCGCAATCCGGGCATGGGCAGCCGAGTAATCTACTACCAGAAGTTTGTAACCAGCAGGCGGACGAAAGAGCGATCGCACCGGTGGCAAATGCAAGACTGCTACTTCAGGACAGGCTTTTGATGGATTAGGGGGGTTCTGGAGGTTAACCGATGGCACTCCGTTAGACTTGCCTGACGTACTCCTACCTCGCCCTTGTGGAGCGCATTGGCGGTAGCCACCCCTGATGGCTCCGTCTCGGTAAGCGAGTTTGCAGTTCGCTAAATAATCCAGGTAGGCACCGATCGACCGGGTAGCCAGTAGTGATGAAATAACAGGGTGCGATCGATGTGGGTTCAGCGCTTCCTTATCAGTCTTATCGACGTTGATACTGAGCTTTTCACGAATTGCTGGTGGCAGTTTGGCGTTGTCATCCACTGACAGACCGGGGAACGTGGCATTGAATGGCTTAGCTATTTCGTCCGCTGCTGACTGGTATTGCTGCGTAATATTTTCAAGTGCGGTGCGATCGGCGGGGAAGCCGTACACGCTCATCTCAGCAAACGCTGGCAACGCCCCAAACTCTGCAAGGCAAGTGTTAGATAACCCTTGCTCTGTACACATTAGCCCCAGCTTCTGCCACACCTTAAACAACACGGTGGTGTCGTAGGCTGCATAATTTAGCTGTTCGTTGGTTAGCGCCCAGCCCCAGTCCGATCGCTGCTGTGACTGATCAATCTCAAACCCCAGCCGCTCACAGACTGCTTTCAAGCTATGGCGGTACTGCTCAATGCCTGCCCAGTAAATCTGAGACAACAGCATGGTATCGGCACACTTCCAAGGTTTGAAGCCGTAGAGCTTGATCAGCCACTGAAGATCAAAGTTCAGGTTGTGCCCTACAGTCCACTGGTCTTTAGATTCAACGCTGGCTTTGAGTTGAGCAAAGAAACCAAGTGACTCTAGACGACTGATGAGAGTAGCGCGATCGTCTTCCCAACCGCCTAAATCAGCAATCAGGCAAGAGCCATCACGTAAACCAACCTGAATGGTACGGATTAGCCCTTTCCAGGGGTCTAACCCATCCATCTCGCCTTCGCCATAGGTTTCAATGTCTACGGCTACCGCTGTAGCATCTGACCAAACATCAATGAACTTAGCTATCTGTCTGGTGCTGGCTGTACGACTGTAGATGATGCCACTGTTAAGCGGCACGTCTGCAAACAGTAAGGAGTGTTGGTGGGTCAGCATTAAGCCCAACCTCCTTCCTGCATAGCTTCGTACTCATCCCATAGCAACAAATCACTCAGATTAATCTCGGTATTAACCATCTCTAGGCGTGCTTTGACGGAGCTATAAAGCCGTGTGATTTGAGCACCCTTGCTGTTTACCCATGCTGTAGCAGAGTCGGGATTGACCAAAGCAACGCGATCGCCAACCTTAAACCGACCTATTGAAACCACTTCTTGAGCAGGGATTGTCTTACCTTGTGGCTTGGCTGCTTTAGGCAATGTTTGAGTGCTAACTGTCACATTTGGCTGAGTTGCTTTATCTTCTGACCCCTCCCCCCCCGTCACTTCCTGAGAAGATGTTTCTGAATCAGCTGAAAATGGCTCTGTGTATGAAGAAAAATTATTCGCAGATTCTTCCCAAGCTTCTTCCCACTGTTCTTCGTTATTCGCAGTGAGAATAGTTTGCGAATAGTTTTGTGAATAAATTTCTCCTTGCTCTGTATAGGTTTCAGCGTTTTTAGAAGATGTTCTCATTAGATCACTAGGGGGGGTGTCCCCTTCATCATCTAAACCACTAACTGTCACACCTTCAGGCAGCGCATAAACCCACCTTCGTTTGTCAGTAGACGATCGCCGCCGTGTAATTTGTCTAGATTCTTCCATCCGATCAAGAACCCTATAGAGTTCTTTACCCATGTTTAAGCGATCGTTGATTTCAGAAAACTCCATGCCTTTTGGTGCGATCGCAGCTAGCACTTTAAGAACCGATCGAGCCTTTGTCTTAAAGGAACTTTCAGAGCCATCTTCATCAAGCAATGTGTAGATGCCAAGCGTTCCCCACTCTTGCCGCTGATTGATGGTGATCTTGACCTTGAACTCCTGCACTTCACGACCTTTGACCAGTTCCAATAAACGGAAAGGGTTAGCGGGGTTTTGTTGATCAACGCGATCGAGCGTGTAGCAACCCCAGAAAGCAGCAGGTATACGAGCAGAGCCAGAGATTTTGTTAATGCCTCTAGCTAGTGGGTCCTTGTTCGCGTGGTGTGTGAGCACCCCAGATGCCCCGTAACGGCTCAACAACCCTTTAAGCTTGTAGAGATAGCGTGCAAACTCAGGGTCTTTCTCAGAGACACCGACATTCATGCAAATAGTGGTTACTGAGTCGATAAAGACTACATCCGGTCGCCAGTCTTCTAGTTCTTCTTCCAGGTCCGAGAGGTTTGTAATGTCAAGATCAGTCCACACCTTAAAGTTTTCAAGTTTGAGCATATCTACACCACGTAGCTTTAAGCGTCGCATGGTGGAATGCTCCGACTCATCACAACTGATAAACAGTACCTTGCACTCTTTAGCGGCTTGCTCTTCTAAAAATGTGCCTTTGCTTAAAGCAGCGTGAATCATGTCTGCTAGTAAATTTGTCTTACCAGCACCAGCAGGGGCAGATAAAAGAATGGACTCACCAGCAGGCAAAAAGCGTGAGATTAGGAAGTTGAGAGCTTCACTGCCTTTGCTGAAAAAGTCTAGACCTGAGTAGCGGCTTTGCTTGACTGGGTGGTTATCGGCTTCCAGTTTGATAATTTGCTCAGTGAAATCCTGCTTAGTGATGCGATGTACCGCGCAAACTTCGCTACGCATGATCAAACGCATGATCGGGTCAGGTTCTTGCAGGTATCGCTGTAGTTCCAGCTTTAAACGATTGGCTCTGCCTGCGATCGTATTGTCGGCTGTCTTTTCGCTAGGCACATCAGCGGGTTTATCCGTTTCTGCCTCAACTTTTGCTGCCTGTGCTCTGGCTTCTTTCGCTTCCTTAAGCGACTGCTTGACTGCATCGGGGCAATGCTGCTCAAATACGTTGCGATCGAGCTTCAGTATCCGTAGCCAGTTACCTTCTTCATTGCCGCCCGCGTGTTCGCTACTGCTGTGGCATTCAGTCGGGCTGATTGTCTTCAGAATGCGCTCCCATTTGCCATCATCCTGCCCGTTGTCGATGCGCTGCCATGCGACGGCTGCTAAGTCTTCTGTGGTGCCACTATACGCAAGCTGATAGCGTCGGCAGAAGTTCTCCCAGCCGTACCATTCTTGTGCTGCTCTGGTTAGTGCTGCTGAGCGATCGTCGCCCTCTAGCTTTCCTTGCAGCAAGTCTTTAGAAAACTGGTTGCCTAACTCTCCCAGACGGAGGGCACCAGGCACATAAGCAGTACGGTTAATGGTGCGATCGCTAACCGTTTGATCTCGCTGCCTAACTGGGTAAATACCCAAGTCTTCCAGCGACTCAATGAAAACTGGCTCGTCACGGTGGTAGTTGATGTATGGGGTGCCGGATGGTCCCACAGTCGGAGCCAAAACCGTAAAGCGCCCAGCTCCTAAAACTTGTCCGCGCTGTTTGCCGCCAGTCTCTAGAGCAAAGTTTGTATAGCCCGGTGCCTGGTCAAGCTTGACTGCTAAACGGAAACCGCCAGAGTGTGTCTTTTCCCACCACGAAGACTGTAAAGCCTCATGTGTATTGAGAATGCCGTAGAACCAAGTATCAAGTTCATCCTGGTTGCCATCAAAGTCTTTCAGGTCAGGGTCAATCCAGTAAGTATCATTCCAGCCGCCCAGAGTCCCTACGCCGTTGATTGGGTTGGCAAACCAGCGGCTAAGGTCTTCACGAGTCGGTAACTGGTCTTGGAACTTATTGTGGTTAACTAGCCGTGGGTTACCGTCGCGATCGATGTAGCTTGGATTCTTACCAGTGAAAGCAGGAATCGGATTGCCGTCTGCATCACGCTTGATTGCACCATCTTTTGTTTTAGCAGGGAATTTGCTATGATCTTGAAATGGTGCGACTGGTAAGGCTGGATAACCATTTGCGACTAACCAACGCACAACTATCTTGACTTCGTTATTGCCTTGAGCGGGTTGCTTAGCGAACCCTAAACCTGATACTTTTTGTTCAACCATTTGGATGTACCTATGTTTTAGCAGGGAATTTGCTATGATCTTGAAATGGTGCGACTGGTAAGGCTGGATAACCATTTGCGACTAACCAACGCACAACTATCTTGACTTCGTTATTGCCTTGAGCGGGTTGCTTAGCGAACCCTAAACCTGATACTTTTTGTTCAACCATTTGGATGTACCTAGAAAGACGACGAATGGGGGACTGGCGTAGTTAGTGCTACGCCTTTTTCTTCAGTTGAAGTGCTCTAGACTTTGCTGCCGCAATGCCAGCGATCGGCAACGGTTGCAAGTGGCTACGCTCAATCAGTTCTGCGTTAGCTTGCCATTTGCCTTCTGGCGTTTTGACCAAACCATGATTATTAGCAGCACCAAGTAGACCAGCGATCGATCGCTTGCCTTGAGGCGTTGCTTTTAATGCCCGTTGAATCTCCTGGGTAGAAAGAGCACCCCAGATTTCCAGCGATCGATAAAACGATGACCGTAAGATGCTGTTACCGTATGTGCGCTCTACGGTCTTAAATGTCTCTTGTGTGTAACCAATCTGCACCTTCAGCGCTTGGTGGGCGATCGCTTTAGCTGTTAGCTGCCTGTAAGTGATGCTGTCTGTGCAAGCTTCTTCTTCTCGCTGCCACGACTCATCTTTAAGTGGCTTTAGCAAATAGCGGATTGTTAACCCGTCACCATAGGTCGGATCGTCTATGTCAAACTCAACGTCGTCACCGCTTGAGTCATACACTAACTGACATTCCCCGACCCTCACCCACCCTGTCGGGTAAATCACAGCTACGTCTGCAATGCGATCGCCAATCGGGTATTCAAATGTGACTTCGGCTTCGCTAACATCTGCTATGTCTGCTCGGAATGATTCTGCGATTAGTTGTTTGCCGCGTAGATGCTCAACAGATTCAGGGTGGTAGTTAAAATTCGTTCTTGGTGCCGTCTTGTGAACAAAGTGAAGCGTAAAGCCTCCTCTGTCACGAACAAAAACGGGTGTGTCGCAATCTGGAAAGGGTGAGATTAGCTGGTCTTTCTGGTATTTCATGCGGATTGCGTGCCCTGAATCAAAATCAGATGCCGCAATCCGCTCACCAGTGCCAGCGACTCTGGCAGTGAGTACCATTTATTCCTCCTCATCAAAATCTGCATATTCGTCAGGAATCGCCGCTTCAACCTCGATCGCATCCTCTCCCTCATCATCCAAAGATGGCGGCGATACTTTGACCGTGCCAAGCTCCAGAATGCGATCGCGGATTGACTGCATTACCTGAGCTTCAATACCTGGAAGCTGCGCGATCGTGCTCCATTTGTCGGGCTTGCGTAGCCACTCTTGCGCTAAGTTAACTTGCTCGATCGTAGCGGCTTTTACTAACAGCCCTTGAAACTTTTCTAAGACTTTATCGCCTTCGTTTTGAGCAGACGCAGTTGCTTGTTTCTTAGGCTTTGCTTTTGGCTTTTCAACTGCTACGTAATCAGCCGCTAAACCTTCAGCTTCAGTTATAGCATCGGGCGGCATATTGCCTTGTGAAACTTCATCACGCACCACATCGATCGCGCTTGCAATTTGCAAAGTGTTGGTAGCATTCTTGATCTGTCGCTCAGTCTGCCCCCAGATTGAAGTTTCTTGATAGCCTTGCATCACAGGGATATTGCCACCAATGAGCGCGATCGCGTCGGCTCCTCCCCCTAGCCGTTGTACTTCTTTGATTGCCATGAATTTCTGCAGTGTGGCTAACCATTCAGGGTCTTCGGAAAGGGATAAAGCCCAATAGGAACCCTTCGATCGTGCGCCTGTCTGGTTGTAAACCGTTTTGCCGTTTACAGTGCCCTTCTCGGCATTAGGTCGCATGATTTTCTTCTCTACTCTGGTGAGCGTGTAGGGAATAAAACCATACGTCCAGGGTGATGGTACAGGGCTTACGTCTAATGCTCCATACTGTTTGTATAAAGCGCATAGTTGAGCGTGTAAACCTGTTAGATTATGAGTGCCTGAAACGCTCATCATCCACGCTTTTGTGGCACCCATACCAGCGGCGTAGAGTTCACGGACGTAGAAGAAAAATCGACCGTTACCTTTGCCACAAGTAGCGCATTCAGGCTCATCACCTTTCAAGCAAGGCTCGTTAACGTCCTTCCGCTCAAACGCAATTTTCTGCTCACCTTTCAGCCCCTTGTAAGGGGTTTGGCACATCTTCTGGACAATCCGCTCCCCGTTGCAACGGTGCTGGAATCCTTGAGCCGTGTAGGACTCGTACCAGGTGTGGTAGCACTCATCTGGCGTAGCATAGGGCAGAAAGATGTTTAACTTATCGGGTCGATCGCTGCCGTAGTGCTCTTTGAAGATGCCGCGAGTGCGATCGTTGCACTCAATGCGAAACTTCTCACCCAATGTCTTGCCAGCGCTGTTGTCCGTTTTGGCATCGCCAACCCACACACGCCCGACTACATCTAGGTTGATCGTCTCTTGCGCTGTAGCTACATCCGTTTTGCCTAAAATTGGCATTGCTCTGATCCTCGTAAGGTTGATAGATTGCTTAAAAATTAATCTGGGTTAAAATTGCTCCACTCTCAAGCACGAACTCGTCTGCACTGAGCGGATAGCTAAAGTTCGGAGAGCAATCAATGTGGTAGTACTCTCTGCCAAAAGCTTTAGATCGGAAGCAGTGCGTATTGGAGTGAGCCGATCGCCCCATATACTGACAATCATCAAAAATCTCTTGCCAGCGTTCAGGGTCTTGCGTTGCTTGTAAGCGATCGCGCAGCGCACCCCACATCAGCCACCATTCAGGGTGGTACTGATTGATCCATTCAGTTTGTGTTGCTGTAGGCATGGCTTTTAGAGGTAAAGAGTGAAGAGAAGAAAGGGCGATCGCACCTGCTAAGGCCCGGTACACACAAGGAAACTAGGCGGTTACTTTCGCGCTCAAATCGATTTCGCCGCTCTGCACTTGCTTGAGGAATGCGATCGCCTTATCGTTATTCGCAAAAAACAAGCTTGTAAATTCAGGAATCGGCACTGCCAAACATGCAGCAGCATTCCATCCGATAATTGGCTCTAATGTTTTAGCGGTTTGATCCAAGGTGCAGACCCAACCCGCTAAACAGTGAGTTGTTTCGCAGACGTGTACTGAATCCATTTGCAGCTTTAAGTTATCAACTAAGACAATCTCTGCAATTTGTTTCACTAGCTCTACTGAATAAGCAGATTTCTTGCCAATACCGATCGCACCACTCAGGTTGGCACCACGCAGGTTGGCACCACTCAGGTTGGCACCACGCAGGTTGGCACCAC